>ERZ773054.145-NODE-145-length-56627-cov-17.246129_pt1 | contig 56627 bp, 62 predicted proteins | sample MGYA00580630_ERZ773054 | MGnify/ENA primary metagenome ERZ773054 (study PRJEB29015, sample SAMEA2737994) | human oral metagenome | biome: human oral; feature: human-associated habitat; material: dental | place: China | collected 2115 ... | reverse complement strand
GCCAAACATCCACCAGCGCCCACGCTTCGGGTGCGGCAATCACATTCTGCCCCATGCACAACACCTGTGCGTCATAATTTTCCACCGCGCCGCGCACACCCACCAAATCGTGCGCCGTGGCCGCACGGATGCCTTGCACCTTGTTGGCGGCAATCGCCGTGCCGATGCCCGTGCCGCAAATCAAAATGGCGCGGTCGGCTTCTCCTGCGGCGATTTTTTGCGCAGCAGCAAACGAAACGGCGGGATACGACAACGCCTCGTCCGACAAATCATCCAAGCGCTCAACACGCGGGTCGCGCTGCAAATGCGCTTTGAGCGCGTCTTTCAAAATAAGGCCGTTGGCCGGCGCGGCAATGATTAGGCGCATAGTATTCTCCTGTATAATAGACAAAAACTAAGTATGCGCCTGCACGCACGATTGTTCAAGACAGGCTGAAGAAGCAGCCTGTACCTCGGAAGAAAGTCCTGCCATGAACCTATATCAAAAACTCCAAACCGCCCAAAGCGAAGAAGACGTAAAAGATGCCTACATCGCCGCGCTGAAGCTCAAAAAAGTTACCAAAGGCCTGATAGACATCCAAACCGAAGAAATCTGGTTTGAAGCTAAACATAAGCCCACAGATGTATACACCATGTTCACGCAGCTTTTGTATTACGTCTGCCACGCATATCACGAAGGCAAAAACATGAAATCCTTGTTTTTGCCGCCGCTGCTTTGCGTCATCGACAACGAAAAAGCCGCGCTCATGTCCACCGCCAGCATTACCCCCATCTTCAGCGATAAAAAAATCGCATGGGGTAAATCCGCCAGCCAAGTCAGCCGCGAACTCATCGCCCAAGTCTCGCCCTACATCAACGACCACTTCATCGTTTACCGCATTGCCGAAGACGAAGCCGCTTTTTTGCAGGCCGTGCGCGACAGCATCAAAAACGGCGGCATCGTCCGCACCCAAATCACCCCGAATAACCTGAAACCCGTCTTCGACCGCTGGGTGGAGCTCATCGGCGCGGAACTAGGCGATTTGCCGACCCCCGCCGACTACGCCCTGCTGTTTTACGCCGACATCATGCACGACGGCAATAAACCCGTTATCGACAACGGCCTGGACACCTGCCTCATCCCCAATTACAACGGCAAACCCGCCTTCTCCCTGCGCGGCCGGATTCTCGAACTCGCCAGCGAAAAAGGCTACCGCGAATTTTGGAACATCTACCACCGGCCGCCCGCCGCAGAACACCGCAACTACCTGCTCGAACGCCGCGACCAACTCATCCCGCTGGACGAACGCCAATTCAAAGGCGCGTATTACACCCCGCTCAAAGTCGTGGAAAAAGCCTACGGATTATTAAGCGAAACGCTCGGCAGAAACTGGCAGAAAAACTACATCGTCTGGGACATGTGCTGCGGCGTGGGCAACCTCGAAACCAAACACGGCAACCTGCGCAACGTCTTCATGAGCACGCTGGATACCGACGACATCAACGTCATGCAGACCGGCGGCCAATTCCCCGCCGCCACCCGCTTCCAATACGACTACCTGAACGACGACATCGCCGCAGACGGCACAATCGACTACACGCTGACCGGCAAAATGCCGCACGAATTGCGCGCCCATATTCAGGCAGCCTGCACCGATAAAAAGAAAAAGATTTTGGTGCTGATTAACCCGCCGTATGCCGAGGCGACGAGTGCGGATACCGTGAGCGGAAAGGGAAAAAACAAAACAGGTGTGGCGAAAACCAAAGTCGGCGAACACATGATGGGCGGTTACGGAAAAGCCAGCAACGAGCTCTTTACCCAGTTTTTGGCACGCATCCAAAAAGAACTGCCGAACGCGGTTGTGGCTATGTTCAGCACCTTGAAATACATTAACGCTCCAAATTTCGAAGAATTCCGCCAACAGTGGCAGCCCGAATTTAAAGGCGGCTTTGTCGTACACAGCAAAAGTTTTGACGGGCTGAAAGGCAATTTCCCGATTGGCTTTCTGATTTGGGATTTATCCGAAAAGCAGCCTGCACAACAGGAATACGCCTTGCCTGCTTATACGCACCGTTTGGAAAATGCAGGCTGCAAAATATTTGCAGCCGTGAAAAAAGACAGAATGCTGAATGTGTGGATAGACAGGCCGCGTGCCAATCCAAAAACCGAGGCCATCCCTTTGAAAAATTGCATTTCCATTTATACCGGCGTAAATCCTCTAACCAAGTGGAGCGATGGTGCGCTGGCTTATATGGTCATCAACAGCAATGACTTACAAAATTCAGCCAAATATACATTGCTCACATCTTCTGTAAACGGAAAAGGGCATGGCATATATGTTACGCCCGACAACTTGGAAAAAGCCGCCGTTGTCTTTGCCGTGCGCCGCGTCATCAAACCCACATGGCTCAACGACCGCGACCAATTCCTACAGCCGCACTTCGGTCTGGAAGGAAGGAAGGAAGGAAGGAAGGAAGGAAGGAAGGAAGGAAGGAAGGAAGGAAATTATACCGAAATTCTGCAGGGATTCGCCCTCGATTGCCTGCTGTACATGCTCTTTTCCGGCAGCAACCTCACCGCGGGCACGGCCAAAGACGCGCTGGAATGGAACGGCAGGAAATGGCAGCTCACCAACCACTTCATCCCTTACGACGAAGCGCAGGTGGGTTTCAACGGCAGATTCCAATCGCATTTCATGAGCGACTATCTGCGCGATAAAAAACTCTCTAAAGAAGCCCAAGCCGTGTATGACGAAGGTCTGAAACTGTGGCAGGCCTTCTACCAGGCCGACATCGAACGCAAAATCCGCGACGAATACCTGCTCGACAAAAGCGGCGCAGGCTGGTATCAAATCCGCAACGCCCTGAAAAAGGCTGCCCCGCAAACCGACTTCGCCCCCTTCGAAACCGCCTACGCCGCCCTCGCCGCCAAACTCGAACTGCTGGTGTACGAATACGGCTTTTTAAAGGAATAGGCAGCCTGAAAAAAGCAGCCCGACCCCAAAACAAGGAAACCCCATGACTCCCACACAACACACCGTACTCATCACCGGCGGCGCCACCGGCATCGGCTTTGCGCTGGCAAAAAAATTCCACGCAGCAGGCAACCGCGTGATTTTGGTCGGGCGGCGCGAAGACGTGCTGCGCCAAGCCGCAGAACAGCTTTCAGGCAGCCTGAAAGACGGCGGTGCGCGTTGCGGATATGCCGTCGCCGACGTCTCCCAAGCCCAAGACCGCGCACGGCTGGCGGCGCAGTTTCCCGAAACCACTATCCTCATCAACAACGCCGGCATCCAGTTCACCAAACGGCTGGACGAGCAGACGGACGACGAAATCGCGCAGGAAATCGCCGTCAATCTTACCGCGCCCGTGCAGCTCACCCGCGCCTTTCTGCCCGTGCTGGCGGGCAAACCGCAGGCTGCCGTCATCAACGTGTCATCGGGCTTGGCGGTGGTGCCCAAGGAAACCTGTGCCGTTTACTGCGCCACCAAAGCCGCGCTGCACAGCTTTTCGCAAGTGTTGCGCTGGCAGTTGGAAAACAGCGGCATCCGCGTGTTTGAAATCCTGCCGCCCATGGTCGCCACGCCCATGTCCAAAGGCAAAGGGCACGCACACCTGAAAATTTCGCCCGACGAATTGGCAGACGAATTCTGGCGCGATTTTGAACGCAACCGCTTTGAAAGCATGATTGGCAAAACGAAGTGGCTCTATTGGATAAACCGCTTCTCCGCACGGCTGGGGCAGCGGATTATGAGAAAGGGCTTGTAAGTTTCAGGCAGCCTGAAACACACAGGCATCAAAACCCATATTGTTAAACTTTTAGGAGACGAAAATGACCGACGCACACAAAATCTACACCGCATGGACGCAGATGTGGAACGGCCATCTTGATATTGCCGACGAACTGTTGTCGCCCCATTTCAAAGCCCACCTGACCGCCGACTCCACCCCGCCACCCGCGCCCGTTACCGACATCGCCAGCGCGAAGGCCTGGATTGCCACCATCCGCGCCAAAGCCGATTTGCATTACGAAATCATGCTCGGCCCGTTTTGCGACGGCGACATGATTTCCGCCTATTGGCGCGTGACCGCCACGCTCGGCGACAAAACCGCCGTCAAAGTCGGCACGGATTTCCTGAAAGTCAAAGACGGTAAAATCACCGACTGCTGGACGATGAACAACAACGCCGCATAAAGCGCAGTACGATGGGTTTCAGGCAGCCTGCACTTGGGTTTTGAAAAGTGCAGGCTGCTTTTCCATCCTCAAAAGCAGCCTGCACTTTTGCCTGTTGCCCATTCGGTCAAAACAGAAAAAATCTGTGCAAAATAAAGCCGCAAGCCTGTTTCAATCCGTCCGAATGCGTTAAAATCCGCCTTATTTTGTTCAGGCGGTTTCACGGTTTTGCGCCGGATTTTTGGTCCCCGCCGCCGGTGCGGTTGCCCCGCGTACGCAAAACGGATGGTTCACAACCCGCGCCCTTTATCTACCGACAACGAAAGAAACACTATGGCAGAAAACGGAAAAAAATGGCTGGTCGGCACGCTGAGCGCAACGGCGGTGGCCGTGGGCAGCTTCACATACGATTTGGTCAAACCGGCACTGCAAGAGCAAATCAAGCGCTATGCGCCGGATTTTTTGCAAAGCACCAAAGAGATGGTGGCCGGAAAAAACGGCACGGCGGCCAGTGATGCAAGCGCCGCATCCGTGCCACAGACGGAAATCGTTGAAGAAGAAACCGAATCCGCGGCTACCGAAACGGAAAGCACCGCCAATGCGGAAGATACCGCGTTCAACGCAGCCTATGACGAATGCAACACGGAAACGGGCAACAACCCCGCCATCGACCTGAACAACGACATGGAAGTGCACCGCGCCAACCTGAAATGCCTGATTGTCAATAAAAATCAAGGTGCTTATTTGGACAAACGCGCCGCCTCCGACAGCGAGTTGCGCGAAACACTGCAAGAAATCCGCAGCGAATTAACCCCGTAATCCCTCCGCAGAAGACTGATATGAACCTACGAATTGCCACCCTGTTACTGGCCAGCACCGTTTTGTCCGCCTGCGGCAGCACGGCTTCCCGCCCGAACCATACACCCGCCGACCAAGCCGGACTGCAAAATGCCTGCGCGCGCCACTTTGCCAACGTGGCCGACCCTTTCGAGCGCGGCAACCGCATTACCGCCTGCGTGCGCAACCGCAGCCGCCATTGAACACGCACCGCGCCCCATTTCCAAAGCAGCCTGCATTCGAATAAAACCCTTATCAGCCGACCAAAATGAAACTCCCACTCCTGCTCCTGCCCATCATCCTTCTTGCCGCCTGCCAAAGCACCGCACCTGCGGCGTCTGTCGCCAAAAGCAGCCTGCAACCGCCGCAAAGCGCCGCACCGCAATACACCGAACGCACCCTGATTGTGTTCTACGACCCAGAAACAGGCAGCGAGCCCTTGCTGCAAGCCGTGAAAGATTACGGCGCACAAATCGGCTACCAATACAAAAACCTGAACGGCATCAGCATCCTCCTTGCCCAAGGGCAGGACATCGAAGCCGCACAACGGCATTTCCGCAACGTGCGCGGCGTGCTGTCCGTGTCGCGCGACCGTATTATGCACCTGCATTGAAAAGCAGCCTGCACCCCCATTTGAAAAGACTGCGGCAAAGCGCGGCACATTGTATTAAAATAACGGCTTTTGCAAATCCACCCAGCCAACAATCGGCAAAAAGACCATGAAAAAAACCGCATACACCGCGCTAATATGCAGCGCCGCCCTGCTTGCAGGCTGCATTTCCGTTCCCGAGCCCACCATCCTGCATATGAGCGAACTGCGCAACAAAGATTTCGGCCGCTATCCCGCCAACTACCAAGCCATCATCAAACGCCACCTTGCAGAAACCCTGGTGGACCCCGATTCCGCCAAAATCGACGGCTTCACCCCGCCCAGAAAATATCTGCGCGTTTACCAAGACTTCAAAACCCAACGGCTGACCTACTACCCCTCTTATGCCGTGTGCGTCCGTATCAATTCCAAAAACCGCTACGGCGGCTACACCGGCTGGCAAAACCACGTTTACTTCATCCGCAACGGTGAAATCATGCTCGGCGGCGACCCGCTGCACATCCAATGCGACAGCAGGCAAGACTTCTTCCTTTATATCGAACCACTGGCCAATATAGAAGTAAAACCTTGAGCAGAAATCATGTGCAGGCAGTAATGTGAATGCAGCCTGCACTGCACCCCGAAAACACCAAAGAAAGACCCGATATGACCACCGAAACCAACCCCTTGGACAACAGCCAAGGCGTGAAACACAAAGGCGCTAGCAAAACCGCACGCATCCCCATCAAAGTCGTACCGCTGGAAGAAAAACTGAAAAAACCCAGCTGGATACGCGCCAAAGTACCCAGCAGCCAGAAATTCTTTGAAATCAAAAATATCCTGCGCGAACAGAAAATGCACACCGTGTGCGAAGAAGCCTCCTGCCCCAACATCGGCGAATGCTTCAGCAACGGCACCGCCACCTTCATGATTATGGGCGACATCTGCACCCGCCGCTGCCCCTTCTGCGACGTGGGACACGGCCGCCCCAACGAACTGGACAAAGACGAGCCGAAAAACCTGGCCGAATCCGTGGCCGCCATGAAGTTGAAATACGTCGTCATCACCTCCGTGGATCGGGACGATTTGCGCGACGGCGGCGCACAGCATTTTGCCGACTGCATCAACGAAATTCGCAAAACCAGCCCCAACACCAAAATCGAAATCCTCGTGCCCGATTTCCGCGGCCGGCTCGACATCGCGCTGGAAATCCTGGCGAAAAACCCGCCCGACGTGATGAACCACAATCTGGAAACCCACCCGCGCCTCTACAAACAGGCACGCCCCGGCGCGGACTACAAGCACTCGCTGGAACTGCTGCGCCGCTACCGCGAAATGATGCCGCACATCCCCACCAAGTCCGGCATCATGGTCGGCTTGGGCGAAACCGACGACGAAGTGCGCGAAATCATGCGTGATATGCGCGAACACGGCATTGAAATGATTACCGTGGGGCAATATCTGCAGCCGTCCGACGGCCACCTGCCCGTGCTGCGCTATGTGACACCCGAGCAGTTCAAGCAGTTTGAAAAAGAAGCCTACGCAATGGGTTTCACCAATGCCGCCATCGGCGCGATGGTGCGCAGCTCGTACCACGCCGACATGCAGGCGAAAGACGTGCTGGAAGGACAAGGGCACGGCGGCTGCGGCCATCATTAAACAGCCGCCGGATGACAAAAAGCAGCCTGTACTTCGATATTCAAGGTGCAGGCTGCTTTTGTATGCGTTCAACAAGGATGCGGACAATCAAATATAGTGGATTAAAATAAAAATGAGACAAGGCGGCGAGCCGCAAGGCGTACAAGTAGTACGTCAAGGCGAGCCAACGCCGTATCATTGCAATTTTAATTCACTATAACTTTGCATGGCGTTGCGCCGCCATACCCACGCAAGATGGCCACCCATTCCATGTTTCGTTTTTTCACATCAAAAAAGCAGCCTGCACCCCGTGTTTTCCAGAGTGCAGGCTGCTTTTCACAAACCCAATCAACCGTTATGCCACCTGCGTTTGGTGTTCCTCACCCACGCGTTCGCGGATTTTGCCCAAGCGGTACACGGTTTCGCCCTGTTCGGCAAACAGCTTCTCCGCCTGCTCCGCCACTTCGGGCGACACAATCACCACCATGCCGATACCGCAGTTGAACGTGCGGTACATTTCCGCCGTCGCCACATTGCCGCCCTGTTGCAGCCATTGGAACAGTTTGGGCATCTGCCACGCGGACACATCGATTTGGGCAACGCAGTTTTCCGGCAGCACGCGCGGCACGTTTTCGGTGATACCACCACCGGTAATATGCGCCATACCTTTGATTTCAAATTGTTTCAATGCTTCCAATACGGGTTTCACATACAGGCGCGTGGGCGCGATAATCGCTTCGCGCAAGGTTTTGCCGCCGTCAAAAGGCGCGTCCAAATCGGGATTGTCGCGCGCCAGGATTTTACGCACCAGCGAATAACCGTTGGAATGCGCGCCGTTGGAAGCCAGTCCCAGCACGATGTCGCCCGCCCGAATATTGCGGCCGTTAATCACGCGGTCTTTTTCCACCACGCCCACGGCAAAGCCCGCCAAATCGTATTCGCCGTCGGGATACATGCCGGGCATTTCCGCCGTTTCTCCGCCAATCAGGGCGCAGCCGGATTCTTCGCAACCGGCCGCAATGCCTTTGACCACATCGGTGGCACGCGCCACATCGAGTTTGCCGCACGCAAAATAATCCAAGAAAAACAAAGGCTCTGCACCCTGCACCAAAATATCGTTCACGCTCATGGCCACCAAATCGATGCCGACCGTGTCGTGCCTGTCCCATTCGAAGGCGAGTTTGAGCTTAGTGCCCACGCCGTCCGTGCCGCTCACGAGGACGGGGTTTTGATATTTTTTGTTGATTTCCACCAGCGCGCCGAAGCCGCCCAAGCCGCCCAACACTTCTGGGCGCATGGTGCGTTTGGCAAAGGGTTTGATATTTTCGACCAGTTGGTCGCCCGCGTCGATATCGACGCCTGCATCGCGGTAGCTTAAGGATTTTTGGGTCATGGGAGGCTCTCTGTGTTGTTGAAACGGGGGAAACAAAGTGCAGGCTGCTTTTTGGCCGCGCAGACAGAAAAAGCAGCCTGCACCGAGGTATTTCGTGCCAGGCGCATTTTATCCTAATTTTGCCCCCAACGGCGGTGTTTGTTTGCCGCCCGCCGCTCAATCGAACAGTGCAGGCTGCTTTTCGCGCAAAAACACGTCCAGTGCGGTGTGGCGCCGTTCGATTTGGCGGCAGGCGGCCTGAAAACCCTCCATGCTGCCCCAATACGCGAATTTTTCTTTGGCGCGGGTAATGGCGGTATACAGAAGGGCGCGGCTCACGGCGGCTTGCTCCGGCGCGGCATACCACACTTCGCCGTATTCCGAGCCTTGGCTTTTGTGGACGGTCAATGCGAACGCGGTTTCGTGTTCGGGCAGGCGGCTCAACGGCACGCTGCGGTACGATTCCCCGTGGGCAAAGCAGGCCGTCAGCCCCGTTTCGTCCTGTGCAGGCTGCATGATGATGCCCACGTCGCCGTTATACAGCTGCTGCGCGGACGCATTACGCGTAATCAGGATGATTTGGCCGGCGAACCATGCCGCGTTCGGGGCGATGTGCCGCTGAACTTGCAGGCGCTGCGTGTAATGGCGGTTGATGCGTTCGGCATCGTGGCGCAACGCGGTCAGCACCACGCATTTCTGCTGTTCGGCAAAAGCAGCCTGCACATCGCCGCCGTCCACCGCCTGCCAATAGGCTTGGTGCCGCTGCCACAGCATTCGGGCGATTTGGTCGGCGTTGTTCTCATGCCGTTGCAGCGCATCGGGGAAGGCCGCCAGCACAGCGCCCACCTGTGCCCCGCCGTCGAGCACGGCACGCGCCAGTTGCCCGATGGCGCTGTTTTCGCCGAAGCGGTGGCTGCGTGTCAAACGGGCGTGCTGCTGCGACAGGGTTTGCCAGTTGCGGCGGTGCGGCAGATAAGTGTGCAGCACGTTTTGCACTGCTTCAGTCAGCGGCGGCGTTTGGGTTAAGGCTTCCAGCACGGCGCCCGCACCGACAGACGGCAGCTGTTCCGTGTCGCCCAGCAGGATGACGCGGCAGCCGTCCGCCACAGCTTTGAGCAGTTGCAGGCACAAATGGTTGTCCAGCATGGAAGCTTCGTCAATCAGCAGGATATCCACGGGCAGCGGATGCCGTTCGTTATAGGCAGGCTGCATCAGCGGCGGTTTCAGCCCCAGCAGGCGGTGCACCGTCTGTCCTTCGATGCGCTGCAAATGTTCGGCAACATGGTCCGGCAGCCCTTTCAGCCGCCCCACGGCATTTTGCAGCGCCTGCGACAAACGCGCGCCTGCCTTGCCCGTGGGCGCCACCAAGGCAATGCGCGGCAGGCGGCCGTCCGAACACAGCAGCGCCAGCAGCTTGGCAACGGTGGTGGTTTTGCCCGTGCCCGGCCCGCCGCTTATCAGCATGAACGGTTGCAGCAGCGCCAACGTGCAGGCTGCCTGCTGGTCAAAGCTGCCTTCATCGGCAAACCATTGCTGCAATTTGTCCGACACAGCGGCCGGCTCGGGCACGGTGCAGGCTGCCTGCATAATGCGGCGGATGTGCCGTGCCAATTCCTGCTCCTGCCGGAAATATTTCGCCAGAAACAACTGCCTGCCGCGCAACACCAGCGGTGTATCGCCGTCCCTGCCGACCAAATCGGGCATAGCGTTTAAGGCGGCCGCTTCCCCGTCGTCCACATAAATCAGCGTGTCGCCCTGCGCCAATGCGTCAAACAGACGCAGCACGAACGGTTCCGCAGCCGCCGCATTGACGGGCGACAAACGGTGCAGCAGGCGCACGGCGGCTTGGGCGGCTGCTGCAAACGGCGTATCGTCCGTCAGAATGTCGGCCTTCATGCGCCCTGCCCCTTGCGCCAAAGAAATTGTTTCTGGTTGTGCAGATTGCGGCCTTTCGCGTCCATCAGCATGCGGAAAAAGTCCAATCCGTAGCGTTTGCCCAATTTGTCGGCGCGCTTTTTCAGTTTTTCGATGTTCAATTCGGGTTCGCTGCAAAAGGCCAGCACCGCCACATTGCCGTGGGTGGTGGCCGGCACTTCCAAAACGCGGTTGTCGAAAATCGTGCGCAGCCGTTGCAGGAACAGCGGATAGCGTTTGTCGCCGCTCCACCAGTTAGCGGCAAAAATGCCTTTTTCGCTCAATGCCATGCGGCAGTCGTGGAAAAACGGTTCGGCCACCAGTTCGTCGATAATCTGCACACCGTCAAAGCCGTCCACCAGCACCACGTCGGTATTGCCGCGCAGAATCTGGATGTATTCCGCGCCGTCCGCTTCGATAATCTGGAACGCGTCGCCTTCGAAATCCAGGCAGAACGATGCGCGGGCAATTTGGATGACCTGCGGATTAATTTCCACGGCGGTTTGGCGGCAGTCGGGCAGATAATGGTGCAGCCAGCGGGCGAACGAGCCGCCGCCCAAGCCGATTTGCGTGATGTGCTGCGGCAGTTCGTCCGCAAACAGCAGCCACGACATCATGGCGCGGCTGTACGACAGCACTAGTTCCACCGGATTGTCCACGTTCATGGAACTTTGAATGGTGGGCGTGCCCAAATGCAGCGAGCGGATATTGCCCAGCTCGGAAACATTGGCTTCGGGCAGGGCGTTGCGGAAAAATCGGTTGCGGCGGAAGGGATGGGTCATGATTCGGTTTCTGAGTTTGGGTTGGCGGATTCGGGAAGTGTGTGGAAACGGAAGCCGCTTGGGTCGAGCGACAGATAGCCACCTTGGCCGTGTTTCCAGTCGGGCAGCACGTAGCGCGTCACGGTGCGGTGGCCGCATTGGTGCTGATGGGTATCCGGCCGGTGTGTGTGCCCGTGTACGATGGCATCGAACGGGGCGTGGTTTGCAAAAGCAGCCTGCACGCCGGCTTCGGTAACATCGGCAATGGCATATACGTCGGCGCTTTTTTGGCGTTGGCGGCTGGCATTGCGCATTTTCTCGGCAATGCGGCGGCGCAGGGCGAACGGCAGGCTCAAAAGCAGCCTGCACACCCATGGGCGGCGGATGAAGGCGCGGTATTTTTGGTAATCGGTGTCGTCGGTGCACATTTCGTCGCCGTGCGTGAGCAGAATCCGCCTGCCGTGCCGTTCGATGACGCAGGGTTCGGGCAGAATCTGCATTCCGGCGCGGGCGGCATAGGCATTGCCCAGCAGGAAATCGCGGTTGCCGGCCATGAAATACACGGGGGCGCGACGGGCAAAGGCGGCCAATGCTTCGGCCACTTGCGCGGCGGTGCGGCTCGGGTCGTCGTCGCCCGTCCATGCTTCAAACAGGTCGCCCAGAATATACAATTCGGCGGCGGTTTCCGCGTGCTCGTGCAGGAAGCGGCACAGCAGACGGGTCAGCTCCGGTTCGTGGTCGGAAAGGTGCAAATCGGCAATGAATAGGGTCTGCATAGTGTTGGGAAGAGGTGCAGGCTGCTTTTGAAGCCGTCCGAAAGCAGCCTGCACTTTCGGATGGGGCAGTTTATTGAATCAATATGGCCGATATGCAGGCTGCTTTTTGCGTGGATGTTATCCGGCAGCCTGCACATATTGGGCGTATTGCGCTTCGTCAAAGCCCGCCAATACACCGTTGCCGCCTGTCAGCACCGGGCGCTTGATAAGGCTGGGGTATGCGCACATCAACGCGATGGCGCCGGATTCGTCGGCAGCCTGCGCCTGCTCTTCGGGCGTGAATTTGCGCCATGTTGTGCCGCGCTTGTTCAACAAAATTTCCAGCGGCACATGTTGCAGGCAGCCTGCCAGCCATTCCGCCGTGGGCACTTCTTTTTTGAAATCGTGAAACACATAGTCTATCTGCCGCGCTTCCAGCCATGCGCGCGCTTTTTTCACTGTCGAGCAGTTGGGGATGCCGTAAAGATGCCGCATAAATTTGTCCTGACACAAAAAAATATCGGCTATTGTACGAAATTCATTATTTTTTGTCTTGTCGTTCTGCGAATTTGCCGTTATCCTTCCCATGTTCGGCAATCATTTGCCGCCTTTTCCCATCCGCAACCCACAGGAAACGCAACATGAAAAAATTATGGCTCGGCGGTTTGGCCGTCTGCTTGCTTAGCGCTTGTTCTCCTTCACAAATTTCCAAATCCGATGTGCAAAAGGCATTGGACGCGTCCAAAACCCTGAACCAAATCTGCGTGCCTTTCCAACTGACCATCGACACGCGCCTGAAAGACAATGACGAAATCACGCAAGAATTGCTGGGCGCGCGCGAAGTCCGCTTCCTGAAACGCCGCCCCGACGGCAAACACGCCAACCAAGCCGCCGCAGAGCAAATGGAAGCCTTGGTGGATGCCGGCATTTACAGCAGCGCGGAAAGCAAACGCATCGGCGAAGGCGAAGAAACCATCCGCTATTATTCCTACCAGCTCACGCCCAAAGGAGAAAATTATTTCATTCCGTCTCCGCACGGTGCGCTGTTGTGCGTTGGCCAGCAAAAAGTCACCGACATCCGCTATTACACCGAGCCCACGCCCGCCAACGGCATCACCGTGAGCCAAGTAGCCTATCAGGCCGACATCCAAATGCCTTCTTGGGCGAAAGCGCTGCTGCGCGACACCCCGATGTACGAAGATTTGAAACAACCGCTGAACGAAAAAATCACCTTGGTGAAAACCAATGGCGGCTGGCGCGACATCCGCCAAATCCGCCGCGATTTATATTGATACGGCACGATGCCCGAACCACACGCCTGTTTCCGAACGGGCGTTTTGCGTGAAAAGCAGCCTGCACGCCGCAACGCAACACCAATTCGGACATTCATGGCCGCCTTGCCTGCCCCGCCTGGGTGCAGGCTGCTTTTTGCCAACCCGGCCGCACACAAAATAGAAAGGACACACCATGCCAGCAGAACGCACCGCATTACACGCCCCCATGCGCATCATGGGCATTCACGCCACCACCACATTAGACCAAGCCCACGAAACCCTCAGCCGCCTGTGGACAGACTGGCAGGACCACAAAGCCTCACGCCTGCCCTCGTTCACACTCACCGTCTATTGCGTGTACCAATACGATGACGCAAAACCCGACCAAGTCAGCATCACACTCGGCCGCCTGGTCGCACTCGACCTGCCCACGCCCGACTTCGCCCACGAAACCCTGCTGCCCGCGCAAGACTACCTGCGTTACGACGTGCCCGATTTAGAGCCGCAAAGCCTGTTCGACACCTGGAAACGCATCGAGCAAACCGAAAACCTGCCGCGCCTGTTCACCACCGATTTCGAAGCCCACCCCATCAACAGCGCACCGCGCATTTATATCGGCGTGGCGGCAGAAAAAGAATAACACCATGAAATTCAAAAACATCAAACCGATTGTGCAAAAAGCGCTGTCCGTGCTCAACCGCTTGGACGCACTGCTGCCCCCCGAAGAGCGTGAACCCGATTGGGCAGCCAGCATCGCCTTCCGTTGGCAAAAAGCGGGCAACCGCGGCATTTTGCACGGCCTGCCGCGCCCGCACACCTTCCCACTGAACCGCCTGGCCGCCATCGACACCCAAATGCGGCAACTGGTGCGCAACACCGATCAATTTCTGGCCGGCCGTGCCGCCAACAATGTTTTGCTGACCGGCGCGCGCGGCACCGGCAAATCGTCGCTGGTCAAAGCGCTGTTGCACGAATACGCCGAACAAGGTCTGCGCCTGATTGAAGTGGACAAGCACGATTTGGCCACCCTGCCCGCACTCTTGGTGCTATTGGAACCGCGTCCCGAAAAATTCATCGTGTTCTGCGACGATTTGTCGTTTGAAGAAGGCGAAGACGGCTACAAAGCCCTGAAAACCGCGTTGGACGGCAGCCTGTCGCGCCGCGCCGACAATGTTTTGGTTTATGCCACCTCCAACCGCCGCCACCTGATGCCCGAATACATGCACGAAAACGTGCAAACCGGCGGCGAAATCCACCAAAAAGAAGCGGTGGAAGAAAAAGTTTCGCTGTCCGACCGCTTCGGGCTGTGGCTCAGCTTTTATCCGTTTTCGCAAGACGAATATTTGGCCGCCGCCCGCTTGTGGCTGCTCGATTTCGGCACAGAATGGGACGACACCGCGCGGAAAGCCGCCCTGAACTGGGCGCAATCGCGCGGCAGCCGTTCGGGGCGCACGGCCTATCAGTTTGCCTGCGATTGGGCGGGACGTTTGCCCGAAGAACACACCGTGTAAAAAATATAAAATAAAAACAAACAACAATGAACTTATTAACCACTATCCTGCTGGCATTGGGCATGTCGGTCGATGCCTTTGCCGCCGCATTGGCGCGCGGTGCAGGCAGCCTGCACTATACTTGGCGGCAAACCGTTAAAACCGCGCTGATTTTCGGCATTGTCGAAACCATCACGCCGCTCATCGGCTGGCTGGTCGGCAGCATGACGCAAAAATTCATTGCCGAATACGACCACTGGCTGGCGTTCGGCCTGCTGTTGGCGTTGGGGCTGAAAATGATTTGGGGCGCGCTGCATGACGATGACGACGAAGCCGCCGCTGCCGATAAAAACCGCACCGACACCACCCTGCTGCTGACCGTCATCACCGCCATCGCCACCAGTATCGATTCCATGGTGGTGGGCGTGGGCTTGGCCTTTTTGGACGCCAATATCTGGCTCACGGCACTGGCCATCGGCACCAGCACCACCATCATGGCAGCCATCGGCCTGCGGCTCGGCCGCCTGCTCGGCCAAAAAATCGGCAGCCGTGCGGAAATGGCGGGCGGCGTGGTGCTTATCGGCATCGGCACGTTTATCTTATTGGAGCATTTGGGTTATTTGTCTGTCTGAATCCCGTTGCCCATGTGCAGGCTGCTTTTTCCATCACTTGATTACTGAGGAACATCATGAACCCCCTCATCACCGACTACCCGCTCTCCACCGCACGCACGCCCGTCATTGTCGCGCTGGACTTTGCCAACGAACACGACACGCTTGCCTTTGTGCGCCGCCTGTCGCCCGAATTGTGCCAGCTCAAAATCGGCAAAGAACTCTTCACCGCTACCGGCCGCAGCCTGGTGGAAAAGCTGATTCAGCAAGGCTTCAAACTGTTTCTGGATTTGAAATACCACGATATTCCCAACACCGTTGCCCAAGCCTGCAAAGTGGCGGCCGACATGGGCGTGTGGCTGGTCGATATGCACGCTTCGGGCGGACGACGCATGATGGAAGCGGCGGCCGACGCGGTGGCCAATTACCGCCATCGGCCGCAGCTCATCGGCGTTACCGTGCTCACCAGCATGGAACAGGGCGACCTGCGCGAACTCGGTTTCACGCAAACGCCCGAAGAATTGGTGCTGGCATGGGCGGCATTGGCGAAGGATTCGGGTTTGGACGGCGTGGTCTGCTCCGCACATGAAGCCCAAGCCCTGCGCCAATCGCTGGGCAACGAATTCCTGCTGGTCACGCCCGGCATCCGCCTCAATGTGGCCGGCAACAACGACGACCAGCGCCGCATTATGACGCCGCAACAGGCACTGGCCGCCGGCTCGAGCTATCTGGTGATGGGGCGGCCGATTACACAGGCGGCAGACCCGGTGGCCGTGTTGCGGCAAATCAATCACGCCGTTTTGTAAATGCTTTAAAATCAACGCGAAAAAGCAGCCTGCACTTTGGTTTTCAGAGTGCAGTCTGCTTTTTTAAGGGAATTTGCAGGATGTGTGCCGCTCAACAGCAGTCCCAGCTGTACATCACGCGGGAAAAGTCGCAGCGGCGCAAATCATCAGGGTGAATGAACAGGTGGCCGACACCGGCATCGCCCCACATGATGTGTTTGTCGTCGCTGTCGAGCTGCATCAGCTGCACGTATTCACGGTATGCGGGTGCCAGGGCGCGCGGGTCTTCCTGCGTGAACTCGGGATAGCCGCCGATGCGGTGGCCGCCGTTGTAGCAGCCGCGTCCGTCCGTGACGCTTTCGGCAAATACAAATTCGGTATAGGCATCGCAGACGGCTTCGTCGTCGTGTTCGTAGTTGTCGTAGGTGATGTCGGGCGCGCCTTCGCCGCGCAGGTGCAGGGTGCAGTCTTGAAACGAAGGAAACTGGCTGCCGGATTGGAAACGGATGGCGCAGGGATGAGCGAACGGGGGATGGCTTTCGCCCTCCATGCCCCAGTCTTTGATGCGCTGCCACAGGCTGCGCTTGGGCGGCGGCACAGGCGGAACGTTTTCCAGAAAGGAGAAGTCCTGCACCAGCGCGTCATCCGGCAGCACTTCGGGGTAATACAGCACGCGAAAACCGTCTTGATTCAACGGATTTTTGGAATCCAAACCCCAACAGTCGAAGAAGCCGTGCAGGTTGATAAACCATTGCAGGATGCCGCTTGTTGGAAAACCGGGCAGCGGCGGCATTTCGGCGAAGTTGATTTGCGCGAGCAGGGTCAGCGGCTGGCGGTAGGGGTTGCGCGGGTATTCTGCGTCGGGCGGCAGATAGGGCAGCCCGCCGATTTTGCTCTGGCTCAAGGTCAGATTGCCGCAGGGCTCGAGGATGATTTCGGCAGTGGGTTTCTCGGCAGCGAGGATGGCCGCCTTGTAGGGGGCGAGAAGGGGATGGTCGGGCTCGCGCATGATGTCTCCTTTGGAAATGGGATTTATCCAGACAAGAAGTGACTGACGTTTAATTTTATTTTCCAGCAGTTCCCGTCCCAATGCCTCCCCAAGTGCAGGCTGCTTTTCACACAGAATATTCTATTCGGCGGGACGGTATTCCTTTTTCAGCCGGATATACAGCGTGCGCGTGGCCACGGCGATGGTTTCGTTGCAGGCATTGAAAATACGCACTGTGAATACGGGGAAGTGCTTTTCGCCATTCGCGGTGGCGGCTTCAATGCTGGCGCGGTCGGCGTGGCTCAGGCGGCAGTCCAGATACACTTCGCCCATCGCCGGCTGGACAAACTCAATGTGCGCGGATTTGTCCCAAACATAATATTTGTCGCCATACAGGCAGCCGAGCATGATGGGGTAAATCGGGTCGGTCAGCGCAAACAGGCTGCCGCCGAACTGGCTGCCGTGCGTGTTTTTGGTGTTGAACCAATTGCGCAGGCGGGCGCGGCAGTGCATGAAATCATCCGACAAATGCGTGATTTGTATGCCGGCAAAAAACAGCGGCGACCACCAGTTCAGACGGCGGCGCAGGGCGGCAGCGGTTTTCGGGCGTTTGCGGGGCAGCGGCAGCATAATCAATCTTCGCCTTGGTCGTCGGTAGCAAAGAAAAGATGTTGCACGGCAAACGGGCTGCCGTCTTCTCCAAACACGTTTTGCTGCGCGGCGGCGTGTTTCACCACCAGCAGGTGCAGGCTGCCTGATTGGTTAATCACAATACCGGCCTCCGCCTTCTGCGCGTCTTGCACAGGTGCGCCTGCGGGCTGCGGCACGGCATTTTCCGCCACCGCCAAACCGCGTTTGACCTGTCCGCGATATTGCGCGCGGGCAATAATTTCCTGCCCGGGATAGCAACCTTTGCGGAAATGCACGCCGCCGATGGTGTGCTGGTTCAGCATTTGCGCCACGCAGGTTTCGCTGGTGGCCGCGCTGATCCACGGATAGCCGCACAGGATTTCGTGGCGGTTCCATGCGGATTCGGCCGCTGCATCATGGGCCGGCAAATCGGATTTCGGCGCCAAAGTCAGGCGGCCGCCGTGGGGCAGTTCGATTTGCCCTGCTTCATTGCACGATAATTGCAGTTTCGGTTCACCCGGATACACCACCGGTGCATTGTCCGGCAGGCAGCCTGCAACGCCCCAATCGGCCAAAACCTCCATTTGCACTTTGGCGCGCAGCACAAACATCCGCAAACGCTTGGCTACTTTTTCCGCCAAATCCGCCGCCAAAATCAGGAAAACGGCATCATCCGCGCAATACGCCAGCATATTGGCAATGACGCGGCCTTTGGGTGTGTTGTAAGTGGCATAGCACGCCGTTTTATCGCTTAAATTTTTAATATCGTTGGAAAACTGGTTGTGTAAAAATTCATGGCGGTCATCACCGGTAACGCGAATTACGCCGAAAAAAGGCAATAGTGTGTTCATAAAATCCCTCTGATGTTTAATTGTTTGCAAGCGCTTTGCCCAGAATGAGCACGTCTGCCGTCTGTGTCGGCATATTGCACACGGCGGGCAGCCGCCCCCAGGTTTCAAAGCCGAAGCGTTCAAACAGGTGCAGGCTGGCGGCATTGTGGGCAAAAATCACCGCCAGCACGTTGCGAATCCCCAAATCCGGCGCGAGTGCCAGCATAAACGCCAGAATTTCGCTGCCCAAGCCGCGCCCACGTTGCGATTCGTGAATGTAAATGCTGATTTCCGCGCTGATTCGGTAGGCCTCGCGCGGATAATAATCGCTGAAACACGCCCATGCAGCCATATTTTGCTGCCCGTCGCGCCACACATAAATCGGGCGGTGCGGCTGCCAGTGGGCATCGAACCATGCCTGTCGCTGTTCGATGCGGACAGGCTGCACATCGGCGGTGGACTGACCCGAAGCAACTGTGCTGTTGTAAATGGCGACAATCTCCGCCAAATCTTCCTGCCGTGCGCGCCGCGGTATCATGCGATTAACTTGGAAATGTTTTTAAATTGCGGATGCTGCGCGTCTTGCAGCATTTGGAACAGCAGGCTTTCGATATTGCTGATGTGCACGCCGGCCTCGCGCATTTGGTCGATGCCGTTTTGCTTGTTGGCGGCGGTGCGCGATGTTACGCACTCCTGCGGCGCATACACTTCAAAGCCTTGCCCGCGCAAATCCCATGCGGTCTGCAACACGCAGATATGGGCTTCGCAGCCAATCAGGATGATGTTTTTCGGTTGGTGTTGCGCCAAAGCAGCCTGCACTTCTTCGGTAAAGGCGGAAAAGCGCGTTTTTTCAAACACGGGCACATCATTCAGCAGCACGGCCACATCGGCAACGGTTTTGCCCAAGCCTTTGGGGTATTGCTCCGTGAGGATGGTGGGCAACGACAGGTATTGGCTGCCCTGAATCCAACGGCGGCACGCGGCGGCAAATTCTGCCGACTGATGCAGCACGGGCAGCAGGCGCTCCTGAATATCGACCACCAGCACAACGGTATTTTGATGATTTAACATGTGTATGCTCCTTACCAAACGGTTTGCTGCAAACAAAAGCAGCCTGCACTTCGTTATTCAAGGTGCAGGCTGCTTTTTTAGATTATTCGCTGCGGTTTTGACGACGCAGCACCGCAGGGGTTTCAAAATCGTCAATCACGGATTGGTTGGAAAAATCGGCGGCCACCAAATTGATGCTGCGGGCATCGCGGCCGGACCGAATCAGGGTTTCCACGCCGTTATGGAATGCGTGCGTATCCTGAACCGGACGTGCAGGCTGCATTGGACGCGCATAAGATTCGTGCATGGCATAATCGCTGTCGCGCAGGCCTGTGGCGATAATGGTGATGCGGATGGCATCTTCCGGCATGGATTCGTCTTCCGCCGTACCGAATTTCAACTCCGCATCGGGCGCGGCATAATTATTGACCACCGCCATGATTTCTTCGTACTCGTCCAGAATGAAGCTGTCCGGCGCCGTAGTGATATTCACCAGCACGCCGCGCGCGCCGCTCAAACTTATATCGTCCAAAAGCGGGCTGGAAATCGCCTGTTCCACCGCCACACGCGCACGGTCGCTGCCTTTGGATTCGCCAATCCCCATCATCGCCATGCCTGTGATGCTCATCATGTTTTTCACATCGGCAAAGTCCAAGTTAATCAAACCCGGCGAAGTGATGATTTCAGAAATCCCCGCCACGCCGTTGCGCAATACATTATTGGCGGCACGGAACGCCGCTTTCACGGTAACACCTTTGCCCAATGCGCTGAGCAGCTTGTCGTTCGGCACCACAATCAGCGAATCCACCTGCTGTTTCAGCAAATCGATGCCCTGTTGGGCGATTTGCGCGCGTTTGCCTTCATGTTTGAACGGGCGCGTTACCACGGCAACGGTCAAAATACCCATTTCTTTGGCAATTTCGGCAATCACCGGAGCGGCGCCCGTGCCTGTGCCGCCGCCCATGCCGGTGGTGATGAAGAGCATATTCGCACCGCTGATGGCTTTGGAAATGGCTTCGCGGTCTTCTAATGCGGCATCACGACCCACTTCGGGATTTGCACCTGCACCCAAGCCGCGTGTCAAACTTGCCCCTAATTGGATTTTGGTGGCTGCCTGGCTGTTACTCAATGATTGGGAATCCGTATTGGCGCTGATGTATTCCACGCCATAAATCGGATTTTCAATCATATTGTTGATGGCATTACAGCCGCCGCCGCCGACGCCAATCACCTTAATGACTGCCGCGCCCGTGGTTGCTTCTACAAAATTAGAGACAGAATTTGTCATGCTTTACTCCTCACGTCGTTCGTAACGTGTACTCAAACAAAATAAAAATGGGGATTCGATAAAGTGCAGGCTGCCTGAACGCTTATAAATTTTCCCGCATCCAAGTAATGATACGCGTGAAAATACTGGCTTTGCGCGGTCTCGGTTCCGGCAAATCCAATGCCTGCATATCGGTATTTTTTTCATTATCCATGTGTTTATTCTGCAACGAGCCGACCGCTTTGTCTTTATTGCCAAACGATGCAGAACGCGCACCAGCCGAAAAGCCGCCGTTTTGCTGCTGCACGCGCTCTTTTGCAGCCTGCAGCAAGCCCATGGCAGTGGCATAACGCGGATTGCGGATGCGCTCCGACAAATGCCCCGAATCATGCGGCACACCGATACGTGCCGGCAGATTAAAGACATCTTCCGTCAATTCTACCACGCCGCGCAACAATGATGCACCGCCCGTCAGAACAATGCCCGATGTCAGCAGTTCTTCAGGATAACCGGCATGGCGCAGTTCGTTCAACGTTAAAAGCAGGATTTCCTCAACGCGCGGTCCGATCACGCTGGCCAAATTGCGGCGTGCAATCTGGCGGGGCGCACGGTTGCCCACGCTGGGCACTTCGACCATTTCGTCCAAGCCGTCCAAATCTTCCAGCGCCACGCCATGATAGGTTTTAATGCGTTCTGCCGCATGATACGGCGTGCGCAAGGCTTGCGCCAAATCGCGCGTGATATGGTCTCCCGCAATCGGAATCACGGCGGTGTGGCGGATAGCGCCGTTGGTATAAACCGCAATATCGGTCGTTCCGCCACCGATATTGATCACGCAAACGCCCAAATCTTTTTCATCTTCGGTCAGCACTGCTTCTGCGCAAACCAAAGGTTGCAACATAATGGCATCTACTTCCAGCTGGCAGCGTTTGATACACTTTTTAATATTCTGCAACGCCGTTACCGCACCGGTAATGATGTGCACGCGCGTATCCAAGCGTACGCCGCTCATACCGATGGGTTCACGCACGCCCAGTTGGTTGTCGATAATGTATTCCTGCACCACTGTATGCAGGATTTGGTGATCCGGCGGAATATTGACGGCTTTTGCGGTATCTTTGGCACGCTCCACATCCGCTTTGGTTACTTCGCCGTCTTTAATTTTTACTACGCCTTGCGAATTAAGGCTGCGGATATGGTTACCGGTAATGCCGGTGGTAACGTGACGGATTTTGCAGCCTGCCATGCGTTCCGCCTCCGCAATCGTCGCTTTGATTGATTGAGTTGTCGCATCAATATTGGTCACCATACCGGCAGTCAATCCGCGCGATTCCGCCTCTGCTATTCCGACAATATTGATTTCGTCATCGACCACTTCACCCACTAAAGCGATAACGGTCGAGGTACCGATATCCAGTGCGCAGATATATTGCTGTTTTTCTTTCATGTTTCTTCCATTATTCTTGAATAGTGTTGTCTGCTGCCGTTTGTTCCGCACGCACCAGCGGATTGAACTCCGCCGGAATATCCGCATTGAATTTGACGGCAAAGGCGTGCGGATACCGCATATCTACATAATCCAAATACGGCGCCAATACGCTTAATTCGGATTGCCAATACTGAATCAGCCGTTGGACGCGTGTGTGGATGTCTTGTTTACCCAAGCGCACCTCCACGCCATTGTTCAGGCGCATTGTCCATGCACCCCGCGCATCATATTTTAAACGTTCGATTTCCAAACGCAAAGATTTTAATTGGCCGTTAAGCAAATGATATTGCTTCATTACCGTGTTCAGTTCGTCTGCCGGTGCATCGAATTCGGGCAATTTTTCTTCTGTGGGCGCTTGGAAAACACGGCCGCTGCTGTCCACCAGCCCTGCTTCCATACCATTGTTCAGCCATCGTGCAACAGCGTGATATTCCTGCACGTCGATTTTGATGCTGGAAAACGACACCCTGCTGACTTTGGCCTGCGCCACCCACGGCGTTGCCTGTGCCGCTTTTTGCGCCTGATGCACGTTTACTGAAAAAAAACTGCCCGTCAGACTCGGCAATACGGACTGGAATATCTGCTGCCGGTTGGCATTTTGAAATTCGGTGCTGCCGCGTTCGTTCACAATATCGATTTGTGCAATTTGAAAATAGCGGTGTTGTTCAATATATTTCGCCAGCAGGATAATAACGGCAAGAGCGCACAGATATACAAAAAATTTCATGTACTTCAAAGATTTCACCTGCGCTCATCTTGTGCATTCTGCAATACGGCGATACACAAATCGGCAAAGGAGATACCGATTTGCAGGGCAGATTTCGGAATCAGGCTGTGGCTGGTCATGCCGGGCAGCGTATTGGCTTCGAGGATATACAGGCAGTCTGCACTGTCTTTCAGGAAATCGATGCGCCCCAATGTGTTGCCTCCGCCAATCGCTGCAAAGGCCTCTTGCGCCAAATGCTGCATGGTGCGCTCGTCTTCGCTGCTCAAATCGGAAGGGCACAGATAAACGGTGTCGTCGCGCAGGTATTTGGCTTCGTAATCGTAAAACTCGGTTTGCGGGATAATGCGGATACTGGGCAGGGCTTTGCCGTTGAACACGCCGCAGGTGTATTCCCCGCCGGACATAAATTGTTCGGCCAGAATCACGCCGTGCAGCCCCATATCGCGCAATTGGGCATATTGTTGCGCCAATTCTCCGGCCTGTTTGATTTTGACCACGCCGACGCTGCTGCCTTCGGAGGCCGGTTTGATGAACAGCGGCAGTCCCAGCTTTTGTTCCACGGCGGCAAAATCGCTGTCGTCGTGCAGCACTTCAAACGGCGGTACGGGCAGGCCCAATGCCGACCAAATCAGCTTGCAGCGGTATTTGTCCATGCCCAATGCCGACGCCAGCACCCCGCAGCCTGTGTACGGGATACCCAATGCTTCCAATGCTCCCTGCACCGTGCCGTCTTCGCCGTAAGTGCCGTGCAGGATGTTGAACGCCATATCGAAATTCTGCGTTTTCAGTTCGGACAATTCCGTTTCGGCCGGGTCGAAAGCGTGGGCATCTACGCCGCGGCTTTGCAGGGCTTCCAAAATGGCTTTCCCGCTAATCAGTGAAATTTCCCGCTCTGACGAAAAGCCGCCCATCAACACGGCCACTTTACCAAAATGCTGCATGCTCCCATTCCTATGCAATAAACAGTACAAGCAGCCTGCACGCAACAGTGGGGTGCAGGCTGCTTTTTTCAAATTATGACGACTGTCCGCCCAACTGCGACAAGGCTTGTGCCACGCGGTTGATGCTGCCCGCGCCCATGGTCAGGACCACATCGCCGTCCTGCAAAATGCTCAGCAGGGTTTGCGGCAGCGCCTGCACGTCGGCACAATAAATCGGCTCGACCAAGCCGCGCGCGCGCACCGCATTGGCCAGCGAGTGCCCGTTGGCATCGGCAATCGGTGCTTCGCCGGCGGCATACACTTCGGTCAGCACCACGCGGTCGGCGGTGGATAAAATATCGACAAACTGATAAAACAAATCTTTGGTGCGCGTGTAACGGTGCGGCTGGAACGCCAATACCAGACGGCGGCCGGGATACGCGCCGCGCGTGGCGGCAATGGTCGATGCCATTTCCACGGGATGATGGCCGTAATCGTCGATAATCAGGGCTTCGCCGCCGGAAGGCAGCGCAATGTTGCCGTAGCTTTGGAAGCGGCGGCCGACGCCTGCAAAATTGGCCAAGCCCTGTTGGATGGCTTCAATGGGCGCCTTGCATTCGAGTGCGACGCCGATGCTGGCCAGCGCGTTCAACACATTGTGGCGGCCGGGCAGGTTCAGGGTCACGTCAAATTCGTGGACGCTGCCGGTATGGCGCGTGTGCGCGGTGAACTGCATTTGCGCGCCGTTCGTGCGGACGTTGGTGGCGTAAATATCGGCCGTTTCGTCTTCAATGGCATACGTGGCGAACGGTTTTTTGATTTTGGGCAGAATGCTGCGGACGTGTTCGCTGTCCACACACAAAAATGCTTTGCCATAAAACGGCATGCGGTGCACGAAATCGATAAAGGCCTGGTGCAGCCGCTGCACGTCCTGCCCGTAGGTGTCCATGTGGTCTTCGTCGATATTGGTCACCACGGTGATGACGGGCGACAAATACAGGAAAGACGCATCGCTTTCATCGGCTTCGGCCACCAGATATTCGCCTTTGCCCAATTTGGCATTCGTGCCGGCGGCGGTGAGTTTGCCGCCAATGACGAAGGTCGGGTCCATACCGGCCGCACCCAGAATGGAAGCGGTCAGGCTGGTGGTGGTGGTTTTGCCGTGCGTACCGGCAATGGCGATGCCGTCTTTCAGGCGCATGAGTTCCGCCAGCATCATGGCGCGCGGAATCACGGGAATGTGCTGTGCCAAAGCAGCCTGCACTTCGGGATTGTCGGCCTTGATGGCGGTGGACGTTACCACCACTTCAGCACCTTCGATATGTTCCGCCGTGTGGCCGGGAAACACGCGCACGCCCAAATCGCTCAAATGCTGGGTCATGGCGCTTTGGCTCTGGTCCGAGCCCGACACTTGGAAACCCAGATTGTGCAACACTTCGGCAATGCCGCACATGCCGGAACCGCCGATGCCGACAAAATGGATACGTTTGATTCTGTTTTTCATAACTTCGTCCGTGTTTTTCAGTGCCGTTGCAAAACCGTGTATTTTAAAGTCTTATACGCACTTGCGCCATGCTTTTTTGTGCATTTGCGGCAAATTTTGCGTAATTTTAAAAAGCAGCCTGCACCCTACCGCTGCACCTGCATGCGATGCCATTCTTCTATAATCTCGCGGTTGGACGGCGAAAAGACTTGTTCCGCCGCCGAAAGTGCAGGCTGCCACGCATAAGCCGTATGCTCGGACAGGCGGATGGGCGTGCTGCGGTCGATGCAGGCAGAAAACCAATGTTCGGTATTGTGCGTTACGCCGTCCGCATAACGGTGCCGCCAATGTGCGTAAATTTCATAGACCACGCTGCGCCCCCAATCGTGCAGGCTGCTTTCGGCAAGCACGATGCCCGTTTCTTCGGCCACTTCGCGCAAAGCAGCCTGCAACAGCGTTTCCCCGTCTTCCAGGCTGCCCGTAACCGACTGCCAGAATCCTTCGCGGTCGGCGCGCTCCAGCAGCAGCACCCGCCCCGCCTCATCATGCAGCAACACCAGCACGGACACGGGCCTTTTGGGTGGTTTAGATGCAGGCTGCATTGGGTTTATTCCTCGCTGTCATATGAACGCGTAGTCTGTTCGTGGATTTTCGCTTTGCGCAGCGCCCAATCGCTGGGCGCGGATTCGCTCGGCAAAATGCGCACTTCGCGCTGCGGATATGGAAATTCGATGTTTTCTTCGTTAAAGCGCCGCCAAATGGTCAGCAAAATCAAAGAGAACAGCTTGGTGAACCCGTTTTCCGGATCGTTCACCCAAAAGCCGACACCCAACTGGATACCGTTGTCGCCGAAATTGATGAGGTAGGCGGCAGGCTCCGGCTCTTTGCTGACACGCTCCTGCGCCGCGGCGGCATCTTTCAAAATTTGCAATGCCAGCGTCAAATCCGTGTGATACGCTACTTCCACATCCAACGTTTTGTACAGCGCCTTTGTGCTGTACGATTCGTTAATCACGGTGGAAGTAACAAAGGTTTCGTTCGGAATCAGCGCCTCTTCGCCCGCCGCACTGCGCAGCACCACGAAACGCGCCGTCATTTGGGTAACATAGCCGGTGAAACTGTTCACCGTCAGGCGGTCGCCCGGGCGGATGGAGCGGTCGGCCAAAATAATGAAGCCCGACACATAATTGCTGGCGATTTTCTGTAAACCGAAACCCAAGCCAACACCCAGCGCACCGCCGAACACCGACAGCACGGTCAAATCAATGCCCACCAAAGGCAGCGCAATCAAAATCGACAGCACCACCGCCGCGCTGGAAATGATTTTGGACAGCACAATCCGCAGGTTGATGTCGATGTGTCGGTTCTTCATCAGCTGCGTATTGAGCCAGCGCGCCAGCCACGTCATCAGCAGCAGAATCACACCGACCCACAGCATGCCGGTAAACATGGTCCACACGCTCAAACGGCTTTTGCCGACCGAAAAACTCAAACTGTCCAGCCAATTGATAATCCACGTATCGACACCGGAAATCCACAGCACGAAACACAGCCACAAGCCGCCGGCCGCCGTGCGTTCCAGCCAATCCATCCAATGATACGGCGGCGCCACCGCATGCAGCAGCGACAAACACAGCCGAATCGCCATCATCCAGCCGGCCGCCAGCACTAAAAAGCGCAGCCATACACTGTTAAAGCCCAGCAACTGCCACACAATCTGCGCCACCACGCCGAACACCAGCATGAAAAACGGAAACAGCAGCCGCCTCAAACTGTGCCGCACCACCCACCAGCGGATGCGTTCGAACACCACGTGTTGTTGCAGCCGTTCGGACAAGCGGTGCGCCAGCCACACCAGCGCCAACGCCAGCAAAGCCTCGCCCCAGCCCGACGTTTGGCGGAAACTGCGTTCCAGCAGCCGCCCCATCAGCTCGTCGCGCTCAAATAAATTGCTAATGATTTCCCACCAAGCGTTTTGCGTCATAAAATCATCGGCTCCATTTGCAAATTGATATGGTGCGTTATTATATAGCAAACCCATCCAACGCCCAATTTTACCCACAAGATTTGTGGATAACTTTTGCTGTGATTGTGGAGAAAAAATAAAATTGCTTTTGCCGCCAAGCCCATTATATTGTTGCCTATTTTTTATGCAAATTTCGCGTTGACAAACTTTGTTTTACATTTATTCATTTGATAAATAATGAATTATTTTAGTGCAGGCTGCTTTTTTACATTGTAAAAATACGGCAGGTTTTGCTAATCCGTTGATAAAAATACAGGCTTTTTGCACGTAGAAATTTTCTGCCGGTTTTCCCTTTTCCGCGATATTTTATTGCGGTGCAAACGTTCTCCGTTTGGCACGAATTCCAATCTGCCGATACAGTTGTTCGATAAGAGATTTGCCATCATGAAAAAGCAGCCTGCACTCCGTTTTCAGGGTGCAGGCTGCTTTTATGGCCTTCGTTTAATTGGCCGTCAGATAGCGGCGCAACACATAAGCGGCATCGGGGGCGAGCACCGTTTGCCACGGTGCGCTGTAAATCCGCCAGTCAGTAATGCTGTCCGTCGGCAGCGTGTACACTTCGCCGCTCTGCATTTCGGGGATTTCGAACGGGTCATTGTTCAGTTGCACGCGCACCGTGTCGCCGTTCATTTCCAGCACGGTGAACCACATATGTTCCACAGCTTGCGTGGAAGGCGATTCGCAGCGGATTTTGACAATGTAGCCCCACTGCCCTTCTTCGGGCGCGAAACGGTGAAAGCATTGTTCCAACAGCGGCAGTTTTTCAATGGCATAGGCGTGCATACGCGCGGTTTCCAAATCGGACTTCAACAGCATCATATGGGTTTGTTCGTCGTCCAGCAGCACGCCCAAATCGACCAAGGGCTGCGGCTTGCCGTCTTGGTCGGCAAATATCACCAAGGAAGGCTCGGTATGGATGTCGTCGTCCCGGTCGGACATATCGCCGCCAAACGGCAGGACTTTGTCGCGGAACAGGCCTTTTTTCACCGGTGCCAGCAGGTTGGACGCCAAAGCCGTCTGCCACGGTATCAGCCGCACCGCAATCATCTGCTCTTCCGTGTACACGACCCACATCGGCTCGTCATCGTCACTGTCTTCGTACCACGATTCCGGGTCTTGCATCAGGCGCATGGCCACCGACTGGATAATACCTTGGCATGCCGACACCTGCGACCGTTCCACCCGCATGATTTCCAATTCCGGCATACCGAATTTCAGCAGGCCGTGCGTGTGCAGCCAATAATCCGCCGCTTCGGGGTTTTGCGGCGTAATCGCATGAATCACATAGCCCAAATCCAAGCTCGGCAGCGTTTCGGTTTGCGCCGTTTCCGCCAGCCACATGCCGCTCAGGAATGTGCTCGCCACCATATCCTGCAAGGCGTAGCATTCGCCGGCCAGCGCATCCATCACCGCCAGTTGCAGCGCCCAAGACGTTTGGCTGCCCAACTCGTATTCGGTATCGAAATAGGTTTCACATTCCATAATCTGCGGCGCACGATGCATTTCGATGCGCTCGTCTTCCAGCAGGTTGCGGTCGCGGAATTCGGCCGCTTCATACGACCACTCTTCCGGCGTGTCGTTGGCATAAAACCGCACGCGGAAAATGAAATGCTCCGTCTCGTCCCAATCTTCGTGGCCACCGCTGATGACGATGTGGATGAAATCGCTGTCGTCATCCGCTTCCACCGCCACAATTTCATCCACATCGGCGCGTTGCAGGATTTTCTCCAAACGCTCGCGCACAACGGCCGGCGTGGGATTGGCCAACGGCGTTTTCATGGCCGCCAAATAAATGCTGGGCGCTTGATAATCGCCGTTTTTCAAATCTTCGTATATCGATAAATCTTGCATATCCATTGCGGTTGGCTCCTTTGCGGACAATTAAAAAATCAGACTATTATAAAATGAACATTGATCATCGCATTGCGCTGCCGCCACGGCCGGAATCGCGGTGTAAAAAGCAGCCTGCACCCGATATTCACGCACAATGACGGCATTATACACAGAATTCGCCGTTATCCCGCCCGAAAACTGCTACAATGCGCCTATCCGCGCGGCGCAAAAGCAGCCTGCACCTTTTTGGCCGTTGATTCAAAACAATATGCGAAAAATATAGAAAAATGAAACTGCAAGAATCTTGGAAAAAACGCCTGAAAAAATGGCAAGGACAAAATAAGAAATCCTTTGCTGAGTGGTGGGATAAAAAAAGCAATTCAGCCAAAGTGCTATGTGCCGCAATACTGTCTGCCATCATTTTTTTATTGATTTATTTTGCTGTTATAAAAAACAGTAGTGAAAACTCTGTCGGCTCTTGGAACTTCATCATCCTGATTGTTTCCTCTCCCGTTGCTTTTGTAATTTGGCACTTTCGGGACGAGAACAGTAGACAGCAAATCGAAAACCAGCGCAAAGACATTAATTTGAAAGAATTTCAAAAACTGTCCGAATGGGTGAGCGGTGCGCATTTGCCGGAAATTAATATTGAGAAAAGCATAACCAAAAGCAGTTCCACAACGGATAACGAATCCGCCGCATCGCCCAAAAAACAAATCACCGAACAAACAGCAGAACGCTCCAAAGAATATGGGCAGAAACCTGATAACGCACATTGGGGCACATTCAGCAAACGGGATGGTGCAGTTGCGTTGCAAATTTCGGCAATTTACAACCTGCTGCCGTTTTTTCGCGGCGATTACGGCGAAAGTTTCCGCCAACCTGCCTTTAATTTGTTGAAATCGGCTTGGCAGTCAATGCAACAGGAAAGTTTGAATGAGCTGAATGAACTGGATGTAGAGATTGTTTCTCTTGAACGACAGAGAGAAAAACTTGAACTACAGAGAGAAAAACTTGAACTACAGAGAGAAAGACTTGAACGACAGAGAGAAAGACTTGAACGACAGAGAGAAAGACTTGAACTACAGGAACGACAGATAGAAATACATCAACAACAGGGTAAAATATATCAACAACAGGGTGAAATACGTAAACAACAGAGAGAAAAAATATATCAACAACAGAGTGAAATACGTAAACAACAGAGTGAAATACGTAAACAACAGAGAGAAATATATCAACAACAGAGTGAAATACGTAAACAACAGAGAGAAATAATTGGCAAGCTAAAACAAAACGCACAAAGCCCTATGGGTGTTGCACTAACTCATGTTTTGTTAAGCCTGAACCGTGAAAGTACGCGACTAAACCTGCAGGATTTTACGGAAATGTTGCCGAATATTTGTTTGGCAGGTATAAGTTTTAATTTTAGCGAGATAAAAGAAAAAGCGAGAGATTTATCTAAATTAAATTTAAATGGTGCAGACTTACGTGCTGCTGATTTATTCTTTGTAAACTTACACGGTACTAATTTATCCAATGCTAAGTTATCCAATGCTAAGTTATCCAATGCTGATTTATCCAATGCTGATTTATCCAAAGCTGATTTATCCAATGCTGATTTATCCAAAGCTGATTTATTAGACGCCAATTTACTTTCTACTGATTTAAGACGTTCTGTTTTTACATGGATGAAATTACAAGAAAGTAGATCACTATTTAATGCAAAGATAAGTATAAATAATTTCAGGAGAGATATTTATCCTTACTGGAAACAGACAGATAGTCAAAGATGGGGAAACCTAACAGAACCCGAACGAAAAGAAGCCATGCAAACCTTCTGCAATGAAACATACATGATTATTTTTGATGACGATGGAAACGTAGTAGCCAAACGCTAATCCTAACCGGCCTGCACTCCCTGCCCATATTTTCAGGCAGCCTGAAAACACGCTACAATTCGTCTTTACTCATTTTTACAGAAAACAGAGAAACCGACTATGAAAGCCTCCCAGTTCTTCATCTCCACCCTCAAAGAAGCCCCTGCCGAAGCCGCGCTGCCCAGCCACAAGCTCATGCTGCGCGCCGGCCTGATTAAAGCCAACGCATCGGGCCTATACACATGGATGCCGATGGGCCTGCGCGTGCTGCGGAAAGTGGAAAACATCGTGCGCGAAGAAATGAACCGCGCCGGCGCCATCGAACTGTTAATGCCCGTCATCCAGCCGGCCGACTTGTGGAAAGAGTCCGGCCGCTGGGATTTTTACGGCGACGAATTGCTGCGGATTACCGACCGCCACGACAACGAATTCTGCTTCAGCCCCACCTGTGAAGAGATGGTCACCGACATCGTCCGCAAAGAAATCAACTCCTACAAACAACTGCCCAAGAATTTCTATCACATCCAAACCAAATTCCGCGACGAACGCCGCCCCCGCTTCGGCGTGATGCGCGCGCGCGAATTTGTGATGAAAGATGCTTATTCCTTCCACGCCGATTTCGCCTCGCTGCAAGAAACCTATCAGGCGATGTATGACGCCTATTGCCGCGTATTCGGCCGCTTGGGGCTGAACTTCCGCCCTGTGGCGGCGGACACGGGCAGCATCGGCGGCACGGGCTCGCACGAATTCCAAGTGCTGGCGGAAAGCGGCGAAGACGTGATTGCCTACAGCGACGCGTCCGATTACGCCGCCAACGTGGAACTGGCGCAAACCCTGCCGCTTTCAGGCAGCCGCGCCGCCGCGCAAAAGAATCTGGAAAAAGTGCACACGCCCGAAGTCAAAACCATCGCGCAACTGGTGGATTTTTTGCAGATTCCCGTGGAAACCACGCTCAAATCCATCGTGGTGGAAGGCGAAAACGAAGGCGAACCGGTGCTGCTGCTGTTGCGCGGCGACCATGAGTTCAACGACATCAAAGCCGAAAAACTGGCGGGCGTGAAATCGCCGCTGGCCATGGCACAACCCGAACACATCCTTGCCGCATTCGGCGCCAACGGCGGCTCGCTCGGCCCGGTCGGTTTCAAAGGCAAAGTGTATGCCGATTTCGCCACCGAAAAAGGCGCGGACTGGGTTATCGGCGCGAACGAAGACGGCTTCCATTACACCGGCTTCAACTTCAGGCGCGATGCGGCAGAACCTGAATTTGCCGACATCCGCAACGTGGTGGCGGGCGACCCGAGCCCCTGCGGCAAAGGCAGCCTGCAACTGGCGCGCGGCATTGAAGTTGGCCACGTATTCCAGCTGCGCGACAAATATTCCGCCGCGCTGAACGCCTCGTTCTTGGACAACAACGGCAAATCGCAAATCATGGAAATGGGCTGCTACGGCATCGGTATCACGCGCGTGGTGGCTGCTGCCATCGAGCAGAACCACGACGAACGCGGCATTATCTGGACGGACGCGATGGCACCGTTTGCCGCCGTGATTGTGCCGATGAACTACAAAAAATCCGAAGCCGTACGCGAAGCGGCGGACAAAATCTACGCCGATTTGCTGGCGGCGGGCGTGGACGTGCTGCTGGACGACCGCGACGAGCGCGCCGGCGTGCTGCTGGCGGACAGCGAACTGCTGGGCATCCCGCACCGCATCGTCATCGGCGACCGCGGCCTGAAAGAAGGCAACGTGGAATACGCGCGCCGCACCGACAGCGAAGCGCAAAGCGTGCCGGTGGGCGACATTGCCGCACACGTTGCCGCACAGTTGCGTTGATGGCATGAAGATAGAAAAGCAGCCTGCACTCGTAGTTGGGGTGCAGGCTGCTTTTTGACGGGCGGACGGCGCAATGGTTGTTTGGGGCGAACCGTGCGGCTGCGGCCATCTGAAAGCGTGGGTATGGCGGCAAGACGCCATGAAAACCGTTGGCATGCGGAAACGATGAATTCGTTTATCGCAACTTTAAAAAGCAGCCTGCACCCCTAAAATCCGAGTGCAGGTTGCTTTTTCACGCCCAGAGCCACGCCCAAACCTGCCGCCCTTCGCTTTGCAGCAGGATATAGGTCCGGCACGCGGCCGCTGTGGTCATGCATTCCAACCCGATGCCCAATTCCGCCGCGCGCACGCGCAAATCCGCCGCTGCGAAATGCTGCCGCTTTCCCGTGCCCAGCAGTATCATTTCCGCGCCCGCGTCAAAAGCAGCCTGCACATCGTCGGCCGAAAAATCCTGCCATGAAGCTTTGTCCGACACCACGGCTTTATCGGCCAGCAGCAGCGGGAACGCATGGCGCACCTGCGCGATTTCCACGCTCTCGTCGTCATAACTGTCCACCGGCACGCCGCCTGCCGAACCCATTTCCTGGAATTTCATTTCAAAATCTCCCACACAAAAGCGCGCAAATCGCGAAAAAAGGTGCATAACGCCGCAAAATCGGGTAGGATTGCAGGCGTTTTTGTCTATTTATTTTACCCTAATTCTGTTTTTCATCGGGAGTACTCATGCAAGCCATCAATATCGGATTATTGGGACTCGGCACCGTCGGCGGCGGCGTTGCCGAAGTCTTGCGCGACAACCAGGTCGAAATCGCCCGCCGTTTGGGCCGCCAAATCAACATCACCGCCGTGTGCGATTTGAATGCTGAGCGCGCCGCGCAATTATGCCCGCAGGCCGAACGGGTCGCCAACCCCATGGATTTGGTGCAACGCGCCGATGTGGACATTGTGGTCGAACTGTTCGGCGGCACGGGCATTGCCAAAGAAGCCGTGCTGAAAGCCATCGAAAGCGGCAAACACGTCGTAACCGCCAATAAAAAACTGCTGGCCGAATACGGCAACGAAATCTTCGCATTGGCCGAACAGAAAAATGTGATGGTGCAGTTTGAAGCGGCGGTGGCCGGCGGCATTCCCGTGATTAAAGCCCTGCGCGAAGGCCTGGCCGCCAACCGGATCCAGTCCATTGCCGGCATCATCAACGGCACCAGCAACTTTATTTTGAGCGAAATGCGCGAAAAAGGCAGCGCCTTCAAAGACGTGCTGGCGGAAGCGCAACGCTTGGGCTATGCCGAAGCCGACCCGACATTCGATATCGAAGGGCACGATGCCGGCCATAAAATCACCATTATGTCGGCATTGGCATTCGGTACGCCGGTGAACTTCGGCGCGTGCTATTTGGAAGGCATCAGCCGCCTCGACAGCCGCGACATCAAATACGCCGAAGAACTGGGCTACCGCGTGAAGCTGCTGGGCATCACGCGCAAAACCGACAAAGGCATCGAATTGCGCGTGCACCCCACCCTGATTCCCGAATGCCGCCTGCTGGCCAATGTGAACGGCGTGATGAATGCCGTGCGCGTGCAGGCCGACATGGTGGGCGAAACCCTGTATTACGGCGCAGGTGCAGGCGCATTGCCCACTGCCAGCGCCGTGGTGGCCGATTTAATCGACATTTCGCGCCTGATTACCGCCGATACGGAAAACCGCGTGCCGCATTTGGCGTTCCAACCCAGCCAAGTGCAAGCGCAAAACTTTGTCGGCATGGACGACATCACCAGCAGCTATTACCTGCGCGTCCAAGTAACCGATAAAGCAGGCGTTTTGGGCACTATTGCCAATTTGCTGGCCAAAGAAGGCGTGTCCATCGAAGCGCTGATTCAAAAAGCAGTGCTAGACAACAATCAGGCCGAAATCGTGATTCTGACCCACAGCACGGTGGAGCGGAATGTGAAAACCGCCCTGCGCGCCATCGAAGCGCTGGACAGCGTCGGCGCACCGGTTACCCTCATCCGCATGGAAAGTCTGAATGGCTGATCAAGAACACGAAAAGCAGCCTGCACCGCCTGCAGATGCGGACGGCAAAAGCAGCCTACACAACGAAGCAGAAGCCGAACGCTTGGCAAAATCGGCCGCCAAACGCCGTACCCTCATTAACTGGATGCGCGTCATCGCCCTTTTGTTTGCCGGTTTCTTCTTCCTGAGCCAATGCGGCATGAGCAAGCATCAGGCGATTGCCAAAATCGTGGAAAGCTGCATTCAGAACGTGCCCGCCGCGCCCAAATGGCAGGCCGATTTGAAGCAGCACGGCTTGCAAGACCCCGATGGAAAACTGGTGGCGCAATACTGCGTCTGTATGTGGAAGGAGCCTTTGAACCGGCTGGGCGTGAATCAAATCCGGTCGTTCGCCACCATCAGTAGCGAAGAGCGCTTGCGGCTTTTGGGCGGCGAGGAAGCCTTCACCGCGCGCGATACGCAATGCATTGCCGATTTAAAGGCCGATTGATTGTGTGAAGACCATACCGCCTGTTTCGGGCGGTATTTTTACGGATACCGAACCATGAAAACAGAAAAATCGTTACGCGCCAGAGCAATGGATTATGTGGCACGCCGCGAAATGAGCCGCGCGCAACTGCACAAAAAATTGCAGCCCTATGCCGAAGACGAAGACGAATTGGAGCGCGTGTTAAACGAATTTGCCCAAAAAAACTGGCAGTCGGACGAACGTTTCACGCAAGCGTTCGTCCGCAGCAAAAGCACCAAACACGGCTCGGCGCGTTTGCAGCAGGAATTGAAGGCGAACGGCGTTTCCGCCGATTTGATTCGCGACGCCCTGCCCAGCCGCGAAGAAGAATTGCGCAATGCCATCGGTGTGGCGCGGAAAAAATTCAAGCAGCCTGCACAAAATTTTGAAGAAAAACAAAAGCAAATGCGCTTCCTGCTTTATCGCGGCTTTTCCAGCGGCATCGCGCAGGCTGCTTTGAAGGCCGATTGGGACGAAGAAGAACCTTGGGATTCCGAAGGCTAATGTGCAGCCTGCGTCTCCAAATAGGCACGCAATGCCGCCTCGTCCAAATGCCAGTGGCAGATTTCGCGTTCGCCGTGCAGCAGCACCGGCACCAGCTCGTTATATTTGGCTTCCAATTCGGGAAAATCGTCGATTTCGACAATCTCCAATTCCGCGCGGTATTCCGCCAAATACGGCTGCAACGCATCGCGCATTTGGTGGCACAATCCGCAATAAGTGCGGAACATCAGTGTTAATTTCATGTTTTTATGCGCCTTTCGCAACAAATGGACGATGTATCGCTACACCGTCCATTTTGATGATGGGGAGATTTATACGATTTCCGCCTGCTCAATCACCACGGGCTCTACCGGCACATCGTCATGGTAGCCATGCGATTTGGTCGCCACTTTTTCAATCGCGTCCACCACATCGAAACCGTCGGTCACGCGGCCGAACACGGCATAGCCCCAATCCTGCACCACGTGGCGGCCGTGCAGTTCTTTGGCGCGGTGGTTCAAAAAGGCGTTGTCGTTGGTGTTGATGAAAAATTGTGCGCTGGCGGAATGCGGGTCGGACGTGCGCGCCATGGCAATCGTGTATTTTTCGTTACCCAAACCGTTACCGGCTTCGTTCTGAATGCTGTCGCGCGTGTCTTTTTCGTTCATGTCTTCCGTCATGCCGCCGCCCTGAATCATGAAGCCTGGAATCACGCGGTGGAAAATCACGCCGTTATAAAAGCCGTCTTTCACATATTGCTCGAAATTGGCAGCGGTAACCGGGGCTTTTTCGTGGTCCAGTTCCAATGTTATCACGCCGAAATTGGTATGCAGTTTAATCGCCATATTTTTTTCCTTAAAATCAATGAAAAGTTGGAGGGATAATTCTGTAGGTTCAACGCCGTTTATTGCCCGACACGGACGTTTTTAATCACCACGGGCTGCACGGGCACATTTTGGTGGATGAGGCGCGACGTGGTGCGCACCTGGCCGATACGCTGCACCACGTCCATGCCTTTGGTTACATGACCGAACACCGCATAACCGTAGCCTGCCGCGCTGCGGTCTTTGTGGTTGAGAAAATCGTTGTCCGCCAGATTGATGAAAAACTGGCTGGTGGCGGAATTGGGGGAGGACGTGCGCGCCATGGCAATGGTGCCAACCGTATTTTTCAGGCCGTTATCGCCTTCGTTGGTAATGGCTTTGGAAGTGGGCTTTTCAATCATGTCCGCCGTCATGCCGCCGCCCTGAATCATAAAACCGGGAATCACGCGGTGGAATATCGTACCGCTGTAAAAGCCTTGCTTGGCATAAGCCACGAAGTTGGCAACGCTTTTGGGCGCGCGCTGTTCGTCCAAACTCAGTTCGATATTGCCCATATTGGTTTCGATGACGACTTTGGTCTCGGCTTGCGCGGTGAATGCACAGGCGGCGAGCAGGCCGGCCAACAGGTATCGGGTTGCATGGTTCATCACAATCACTCCTTCAAACAAAAAAGCAGCCTGCACATCGGCAGCCTTTAAAATCAACAAATCAATCAATAATCTATATTTCAAGCAAACGGCAAAAAGCAGCCTGCACTATTTTTTGCGGAACACCAAATCCCACACACCGTGCCCCAAGCGTTTGCCGCGCGCTTCAAATTTGGTTTCGGGGCGGTATGCGGGCGTGGGCGCGAAATCGGCGGCGGTGTTTTGCAGTTCTTCGGGGAACTGGTTCAACACGTCCAGCATTTGCAGCGCGTATTCTTCCCAATCGGTCGCCAAATGGATATAACCGCCGGATTGCAGCTTGGGCAGCAGTTTCTGCACAAACGGCACCTGAATCAGGCGGCGTTTGTTGTGGCGTTTTTTGTGCCAAGGGTCAGGGAAGAAAATGTGAATGCCGTGCAGGCTGCTTTCTGCCAGCATATTTTCCACCACTTCCACCGCGTCATGACGCATCACGCGGATATTGCCGATATTGTGTTCGGCAATCAGCTTGCACAAATTGCCCACGCCGGGGCCGTGCACGTCAATCGCCAAAAAATCCATGTCGGGCAATGTGCGGGCAATTTCCGCTGTGGCCGTGCCCATGCCGAAGCCGATTTCCAACACTTTGGGCTTCGTGCTTTGAAACACGGTGTCCAAATCCACAACATGCGGCCGATAATCCACGCCCACGCGCGCCCATTGCTCGTCAATCGCTTTTTGCTGCGCCGCGGTCATGTGCCCCTGCCGCAAAACAAAGGATTTAATCCCGCGGCGGTGCGTCGGTTCGGCTTCAGGTGTTACTGCTTCGTTTTCCGTGTTCATATCATCAATTTTCAAATGGGTTAATCAATAGCTGACGCCGGCTCTGCGCGCCAATTCCAGGCCTTGCTCGCGGGTCAGGTAAACGGGCGGTTCCGGACAATGGCGGCGGACAATCTGCCCGTTTTCAAACATGACCAGTTCGTTGCACGCCAGTTGCTGCCAAATTTCGTTATCGGTCAAAGGCAGCGTGGTAATCACGGCAACGCGGTCGTCCGGCGTGGTAACGGTGGAAAAGTCGATTTCCAAATCCTCGTCCACTAGATGCGCGTGCCCGAACGGCGGCTGGCGCACAATATAGTGCAGCAGGGTGCTGGCGTGGGCAAACATCACATTGCCGTCCGACAAAATCATATTGAACATGCCGTACTCGCGCACTTGGGCGCACAGTTCCGCCAGTGCGTCGAACAGTTCGTCATTGCCGGGTTTGCGGCTGAAACGGCTGCGCAGTTGGTCGAGTAGGTAGCAAAATGCGCGTTCCGAATCGGTGCAGCCCACGGCTTGATAATAAGTCGTCTGCGGCTGGAATTCCGCGCTCAAATTGCCGTTGTGGGCAAAAAGCCAGTAGCCGCCCCACAACTCGCGCTGGAACGGATGGGTGTTTTCCAGCGTGGTGCGCCCCTGCGTCGCCTTGCGGATATGGGAAATCACGTTGCGCGATTTAATATCGTAATGGCGCACCAACTGGGCAACGGGCGAATCGGCAGCGGGTTTGTCGTCCAAAAACAGGCGCAGCCCCCGCCCTTCGAAAAAGCCGATGCCGAAGCCGTCCGAATGGTGGTCTGTCAGGCCGCCGCGTTTGGAAAAGCCGGCGAACGAAAACGAAATATCGGTCGGAAGGTGGCAATTCATTCCGAGAAGCTGGCACATAATGCGTTCCTTTTGGTTAATCAGCTGCCCCTTTGGGCATTCGTGGTTTTGTGCTGACGGAATTATAGCGTTTTTCGCCTTTTGTCGCTAAAATATCCCTTTATTTTTTACCATACACGGCACTTTGAATATGATTTTCCATCCCGATGTGATGGGCGTGAGTACGCTCGCCCAAAAAATCCGCAAAATCCCCAATTGGCCGGAAGAAGGCATTCTGTTTCACGACATCACCCCCGTGCTGCAAAGCCCGGAATATTTCCGCCTGCTGGTGGATTTGTTTACCTACCGCTACATGGGGCAGAAAATCGACGTGGTGGCCGGTTTGGACGCGCGCGGTTTCATTATCGGCGCCGCGCTGGCCTACCAACTGAATGTCGGCTTCGTGCCCATCCGCAAAAAGGGCAAGCTGCCGTTTGAAACCGTGTCGCAAAGTTATGCGCTGGAATACGGCGAAGCCACGGTGGAAATGCACACAGATGCTTTAACGGCCGGCAGCCGCGTGCTGCTGGTGGACGATTTGGTGGCCACCGGCGGCACCATGCTGGCCGGCGTGGACTTAATCCGCAAAGTGGGCGGTGTGGTGGTGGAGGCCTGTGCCATTTTGGAATTTACCGATTTGCCCGGCGCGAAAAAAATCCGCGACCATAATGTGCCACTGTTTACATTGTTGCAGAACGACGGCTGCATGTAATCCTGCAAGTGCAGGCTGCTTTCTCCAAGGCAGCCTGCACTTTTTATTTATCTTAATTATCGCCCCCAACCCAATAGAGAGAGAAACATCATGAACCACACCCGTTATCTGAAAGCCTTGTTCAACGATTTATGCAGCGGCTGGAAGCCTTTCGAGCTTTTCTGGCTGGCCGCCTTCCTTGCCGCGCAGATTTGGGCGTATTGGCGACAGCCGGATTCCTGGGTGAGCATGGTGGCGGGTATTTCCGGTATCATCTGCGTGGTGCTGGTGAGCAAAGGCAAAATGATTAACTACCTGTTCGGTCTGATTTTTACCTACAGTTATTTTTACGCCTCGTGGAAAGCCAACTTTTTGGGCGAAATGAATACCGTGCTGTATGTGTATCTGCCGTCGCAATTCATCGGCTATTTCGTCTGGAAGGAAAACTTGCGCCAAGAAGGCGGTGGCCAGGTCGTGCAGGCCAAAAAACTGTCGCCCAAAGGCTGGGCGTTGCTGCTGGTTTCGCTGGCCGTCAGCACGTTTCTGTTTGCCCAAGCCCTGCGTGCGGCAGGCGGCAGCTCCACCAATTTGGACGGCCTGACCACCATGATTACCGTGGCCGGCCAGCTGCTCATGATTCTGCGTTACCGCGAGCAATGGATTTTATGGATTGCCTTAAACATCCTTTCCATCGTGTTGTGGGCGGAGAATCCGTCCATGTATCTGATGTTCGGCGCGTATCTGCTCAATTCGGTGTACGGGTTTTACAACTGGTCGCGCCTGCAAAAGGCAACAGCGTAATGCCGACGTAAAAAAGCAGCCTGCACCCTGTCCAACAGAAAGTGCAGGCTACTTTTGGACACATATCCAAAGCAGCCTGCACTCTTTAACGGCTCGGCAAAAAAATATCGGATTATTGCGCCGGCACGATATTCGCCTTCTGCATCAGCGCGCCTACGGCAGCCTGCACGCGCTCTTGGCGCATATTATTCAGCAGACCCTCACGCACTTTCTCAAACGGCTCCACCGCAATTTTGCGGCGCGTACTCATATAAAACACCACAAATGCCTTGTTGTCCTCGTTCAATGCCTGACGCGTGAACTCGCCCGCCTTCAAATTCTGCACAGCGGCAAAGATTTTCGGGCGCGCCTCTTTCAAATCCACCAGTGCCATAAAGTCGCTAATGGCCGACTGCCCCGCCTTCACTTCCGGGTCGATGCTGTATTTGCGCGCCACATCGGCAAACGATTTTTTCGCCGCCAATTCGCGGATGGCCGCTTGTGCCTGTTCCGCCTTATCGGTAATGATTACGCCGACTTGCACTTCGTCCGTGTTGTCGTAACGCGTTTTGATGTCGTTATAGCGCGCCTGCAACTGTGCGTCCGTTACCGGATTTTGCTGAACAATGTGCTGCGCATAAATATCCATCAGCAACTGATTTTGGAAACGCTTCCAGTTGGCTTGGAAATCCGGCTGTTTGTCCAAACCGCGGTCGCGTGCCTGGCGGCGCGCATCGGCTTCCGCCGTTTTGTAATCCGCACTCTGGTCGAGCTTCAGGCGGCGCGCTTCCTGCACCACCACGGTTTCCACCACCGCTTCGTTGGCAATAAACTGGCGCAATTCGGGGCTGTCTTTCACTTGGCCCTGGCTTTGCTGCTGGACAAAGTTCGCGCGCGCATCCAATTCGCTGCTGTCGATTTTCGTACCGTTCACGGTAACCACGGTCTGCGCCATCAGTTGCGCCGACAATAATACGCCGGCCAATGCGGCAGCCATTTGGGTCTTCTTCATAAAATTTTCCTTAGTTTTTAGTGTGAATGGAAATATTCGGACGGAGTGTGCGCCTGAATGGTGAGAGCGTGGATTTTGCCCGCCTGAAACAGCGGCGCCAAAGCAGCCTGCACTTCACGCCAGCGCGCAATACGCGTTTTCCCCGCAAAAACTTCCGCCACCACCAGCACGGCATAATGTCCGCCGCCGCGATTGCCCGCGTGTCCCGCGTGCAAATGGCTCTCGTCTTCGAATTCGAAAATTTCAGGGTTCATCGGCGCGAGCAGCTCGGCCATTTCCTGACGGATAGCGCTCATTTCGGGAACACTTTTTTAAACGGTTTAATCAACACTTCGGCATACACGCCGGCATCGACATACGGGTCTTGCCCCGCCCATGCTTCGGCTTCGTCCAAGCTGTCGAATTCGGCCACAATCAGGCTGCCGGATACCGCATCGGGATTGTCGGGCAAAGGGTTCGGGCCCGCGGTGAGCAGGCGGCCTGCGCGGTCAAGCTCTTCCAATCGCGCCAAATGTGCCGGACGGGCTTGGGCGCGTGCTTCGCCGGTACCTTCCGCATCGGTTGCCAGTAACATAAACAGCATTATTCTTCATCCTTCGGTAAGTGTTTGACAAGGTAAATGGCTTGCGCCAAGGAAAAAACAAGGGTCATGGGGAGATAACCCCACAGGCTGAACTGAACCCAAAATGCTTCGCGTTCCGCCGTGAACGGGTAGGCCACGGCCAGATTGACCGCGCCCAAGAAAAAGAAAAAAAACATCCATGCGAACGATATCTTGCGCCACACCTCATCGGACAGCGTTACTTCTCCGCCCAGCAGCAGTTTCAGGCCGTTTCTGCCCATCAGCTGCATCACGCCGATGGCAGAAGCCATGGTCCACGGCAGGATGGTTTTTTTCAGCATGATGAAACTGCGGTCGTTCAGCCAGATGGTTAGCCCGCCGAACACCACCACCAAAATCAGGCTGAGCCATTGCGTCGGCGCCAATTTTTTATGCACGGCGAAGGTATATACCGCCTGAATCACGCCTGTCGCCACAGCCACGGTGGTGGCGGTCATCATGTTGCCGGTGATTTGGTAGGCAGCGAAAAATAGGATGACGGCAATAAAATCGCTTAATATTTTCATAATTTTGGCGGCGTGTGTGTGAATAAAAGCCGTTATCATAGCAGCGCAAACGCAAACTGCCTACTTTTTCGCACGGATTCTTGCCTACATAAGCAGCTCAACCAGCAGGTTTTTGAACAAAAATCCTGCAATGCCAAGACCTAATACCAAAAACAAGATAAACATGCCGAATTTGCCGGCTTTGGACTCTTTGCCCAAATTGTAAATAATAAAACCTAAAAAAATGACCAGCGCGGGAATGCAGATACGCATTGCCCACATGGAAAATTCTGCTTCTGTCATGGTTTACTCCCTATCGGTTGATCGGTAAAAGCAGCCTGCACTTTGAAAACGGCCAAGGTGCAGGCTGCTTTTTTTATTATGCCTGACTGGCCGCCAATGCCTGCGCCAAATCGTTGATTAAGTCGTCCGCATATTCCAAGCCTATGGCAATGCGAATCAGCCCTTCGCGGATGCCGGCGGCCGTTTTGTCTTCGGGCGACATTCTGCCGTGCGTGGTCGTCCATGGGTGGGTAATGGTGGAGCGTACATCGCCGAAATTGGCGGTTTTGGAGAAAATCTGCACGGCATCAATCACTTTCCAAGCAGCCTGCACGCCGCCGGCCACTTCAAACGCAATCACCATACCACCGGCACTTTGCTGTTTGCGTACCAGTTCCGCCTGCGGATGGTCGGGCAGGCCGGCATAGTGCACCGCTTGGATTGCAGGCTGCTTTTTCAGCCATTCGGCGATTTTTTGCGCACTGGCCGCCTGTTGCTGCGTCCGGACGAAAATCGTTTCCGTGCCACTGAGCAGCAGCCACGCATTAAACGGCGACAAGCTCAAACCCGCCGAATTGACATACAGCCCGATTTGTTTGATTAAATCTTCCCTGCCGCACACAATGCCGCCTAATACGCGGCCATGTCCGTCAATAAATTTGGTGGCCGACTGAATCGACAAATCCGCGCCGAAATTCAAAGGCTGCTGCACGGCGGGCGAGCAGAAACAGTTGTCCACCGCCAGCAGCGCGCCGTTGTCGTGCGCCAGTTTGGCCAGTTTTTCCAAATCGGCCACTTCGTTCAGCGGATTGGACGGCGTTTCCAAAAACAACATTTTCGTGTTGGGGCGGATGGCTTTTTCCCATTCGGACACATCGGTTTGCGATACAAAGGTAATTTCAATGCCGAAACGCGCGATATGGCCCGACAGCAAGCCTGCGGTGGTGCCGAACAGGCTGCGGCTGCTGACCAAATGGTCACCCGCACTCAAAAATGTCAGCAAAGCCGCCTGAATCGCCGCCATGCCGGTGGCCGTGGCAATACCGGCCTCTGCATTTTCCAGTGCGGCAATGCGTTTTTGGAATGCCGCGATAGTGGGGTTTGCCGTGCGCGAATAAGTGTAGCCCTCTTTGGTTTTGGCAAAGATGGCCGCCGCATCCGCCGCGCTGTCCGCCATAAAGCTGCTGGTCAGAAACAGGGCTTGTTGGTGCTCGTTAAACGGCGTTTGCTCTTTGCTGGCTCGGATGGCTAGCGTTTGCGGGTGTAGCTTCGACATACGGATTCCTTTAATCGGTTTACATGGGAAAGCGCTATTTTGCGCCTTTTCAGACATGGTTTCAATGCTTATAATGCCAAGTTTCTCAGACCATCAGCAAGGAAACACCATGAAATGGACCGACACCCAGCGCATCGGCGAAGAATTGTTCGACACGCACGGCGACAGCATCGATCCGAAAACGCTGCGCTTCACCCAACTGCGCGATTTGGTCTTGGCGCTGCCCGATTTTGACGACGACCCTGCCCGCTGCGGCGAGAAAATCCTGGAAGCCATTCAGCAGGTATGGATTAGCGAAGCCGAATAAACCGCCGCTTCTGCTTGGAACAACCGTTTGATAATTTTTGTAAATTTTTGCGAAATTGCCACGATTAACCTTTAATTTCAAAAGGGAATATGATAAATTTCGCAATTGGTGCCCGCCGTGGGCACGGATTTATTTTGTCTTAAATTCAATTTTTAAGTGGTTTTATTGATGACTTTATTACAGCATACCAAACAAATCTGCACAGGATTGGTCTTTAGTTTCGGCCTTGTTTCATCTGCCTTTGCCTACGACTCCGAAGACGTATTGGGCGATTTCCTGCAACAAAACTTCCCCGGCCAGTTCACCACCGTTCCGGCGTCCAACAACCATGCCGCACCCGCCGCACAGCAACAGCCGGCTTATGCCGCCCCCCTGCTCAACGCGCAGGCTGCCGCCATCATGAATGCCAACACCGGCCAAATCCTGTTCCAAAAAAACATAAACAGCGTACGCTCCATTGCTTCCATCTCCAAACTGATGGCGGCCATGGTGGTTTTGGACGCGCGTTTGGACATGGGCCAGACCATCACCATTACCGAAGCGGAAATCGACCGCCTGAAAGGCACCGGCAGCCGTTTGAGCGTCGGCACAGAGTTGACACGCACCCAGCTGCTGCACTTGGGTCTGATGAGCAGCGAAAACCGCGCCATCCACGCTTTGGCGCGCACTTATCCTGGCGGCATGAGCGCGTTCGTTCAGGCCATGAATGCCAAAGCGCAAAGTTTGGGCATGCGCCACACCCGTTTTTATGAACCCACCGGCTTGGATCCACGCAACGTATCCACCGCATCCGACCTGCTCCTGATGGCGCAGGCTGCCGACCGCTATCCACAAATCCGCCAATTCAGCACGGCCAAAAGCGGGCAGGTATATACCAGTGCGGGACGCGTTCAGCAGTATCAAAACAGCAATGCTTTGGTGCGCGAAGGCCGTTGGAACATCAGCGTGCAGAAAACGGGCTATATCCGCGAAGCCGGCCGCTCCATGGTGCTGAAAACGCAAATGGGCCGCGACCCGATTATTATGGTGGTGCTCGGCTCGTCCACATCCACCACGCGCGTGAACGATGCGCGCACCTTGGGCAGCATGGTATCGCAATATCCGCTGTAAACCGCGCATGACAAAAGCAGCCTGCACTTCGGAAATCAAGGTGCAGGCTGCTTTTTCTATATTTCCGTTTCGCCGATAAAATATACTGCAAAGGTCAAACTAAATACAAAAGCAACCTGCACGCCCTAATGTCAAACGTGCAGGCTGCTTTTTTGCATGCCGATTACCGATTAAGCAGAGGTTTCAATTTGAAACACTTGCCGCAAATACGCCAAAAACGTATCGTTGTCCGTGATGGTTTTGCCGGGCGTGTCGGAAATTTTGGCCACCGACTGCCCGTTGCATTCCACCAGTTTCAGCACGATATTCAGCGGCTCGTGCCCCATATCGTTGGTCAGGTTCGTGCCGATGCCGAAGCTGGTTTTGAAGCGGTCTTTGAAATATTGGTGCAAATCCCACGCGCGCTGCAAATCCAAGCCGTCCGAGAAGGTGAGCATTTTGGTGCGGCTGTCGATTTTCAGTTTTTGGTAATGGCGGTATGCCTTGTCGCCCCACACATAAGGGTCGCCGCTGTCGTGGCGCAGGCCGTCGAACAGTTTGGCGAAATACAGGTCGAAGTCGCGCAAAAACGCATCCATGCCCACCACATCGGTCAGCGCAATGCCCAAATCGCCGCGGTATTCGTGTACCCACGCTTCCAAAGCAGCTTTTTGGAAATCGCGCAAACGCACGTCCAGCGCCTGAAAAGCCTGCAAAAATTCGTGCGCCATCGTGCCAATCGGCGTCAGGTTGAGTTTTTTCGCCAAATACACGTTGCTAGTACCGCGAAACACATGGGGCGTGGCTTGGGCGAAGGTGTTTATCACATGCTCCTGCCATGCCAACGTGTAACGGCGGCGCGTGCCGAAATCGGAAACCAGAAACGGCGGGTCGCCGGCCTGCTGCTGCCGGTCGTACGACTGAATCAGCGCTACTTTTTTCTGCAAACGGCGTTCGCCTTCCACCAGCACGTCCGGCGTTTCCAAGCGGCGGAAATACAGCTCGTTCACAATCGACAGGATGTAAATTTCGAAGAACATCGCCTGTATCATCGGGCCTTCGACACGGATGTGCAGCCTGCCCGTGTCATCGGGATGGACGCTGACGAAGCGGCGTTTGAGCTGGAACAGTTCCAGATAATCGACAAAATCGCTCTTGATGAAGCGCAGGCTGCGCAGATACGATAATTCGTCTGGCGTGAAGCGCAGTTGGCACAAGGCGTCGATTTCCCGTTCGAAATCGGCCTGAATGTCCGCCAGCGGATACACGGTGGTGGCGTTGCGGCAGCGGAATTCGTACACGCTGTGCGTTTCGGGGAACTGGTGCAGCACCACTTGCAGCATGGTGAATTTATATAAATCGGTGTCCAGCAGTGAGCGGATAATGGCCATGGCGTTATCTCCGTTAAGATGGAACGGGCATTGTAAACGATATTGCGCCGTTTTTGCATGAAAATTCAAGTGCAGGCTGCCTGCATGGGCTATATAATACAGGTAAATTTTGGCTAGATTTTGTAAGGACAGGATTCATGAACCCCGCACCTGACTCAAGCACCAAACCCACCCGTCTGCGCTACCGTGCGTTGGCCTATTGGCGGTTGATGCGCGCCGACAAGCCCATCGGCACGCTGCTGCTGCTTTACCCCACCCTGTGGGCGATATGGATTGCCACCAAAGGCCAGCCGGAATGGCCGGACGTGCTGGCCTTCGCTTTGGGCACTTTTTTCATGCGCAGTGCAGGCTGCATTATCAACGACTGGGCCGACAAAGACTTCGACAGCCGTGTCGCCCGCACCAAAGACCGCCCCATGGCCACCGGCGAAATCACGCCGCGGCAGGCGCGGAGGCTATTGATTGTCTTGTGCATCCTCGCCGCCCTCTGCCTGATTCCTTTTTCATGGCAGACATGGCTCATGTCGCTGCCCGCCCTGGCACTGGCCGGCACTTATCCCTTTGCCAAACGCTGGTTCCCCATCCCGCAGCTTTATTTGGGGCTGGCCTTTTCATGGGGCATGCTGATGGCGTTTGTCGCCCTGCAAAACGACGTTCCCGAAGTGGCGTGGTGGCTTTATGCCGCCAATATATTCTGGACGCTGGCCTATGACACCGCCTATGCCATGGCCGACAAACCGGACGATTTAAACATCGGCATCAAAACCTCCGCCATCACCTTTGGCGACTGGGACGCGGAAATGGTGCTGCTGGCGCATTTCACGTTCGATATCCTCATGCTCAAAGTGGGCTGGCTCATCGGCGCAACCTGGGTCTTCTGGACCATCTGGGTGCTGGTGCTGTATTGGCAGTGGAAGCAATACACCCGCCTGTTCACACGCGACCGCGACACCTGCCTGCAAGTCTTCCTGGACAACAACAAAATCGGCGCGGCATGGCTGGCGGCGCTGGCGGCACATTTTGCCTATTTCTGATATTTTGCGATTTTGACAACCCAAAAAGCAGCCTGCACCTTCATTTTCCCAAGTGCAGGCTGCTTTCCCACACCGAAAAGCCCCAATGACACACCCCCTGCTCCCCTTTTCCCTGCCGCACACGCCGCTCGCCCTCGCCCCCATGGCCGGCATCACCGACAACCCCACCCGCCGCACCGCTCGGCAATGGGGCGCAGATTGGACAGTGAGCGAAATGCTGTCCAGCGACCCCGGCCTGCAACACACTCAAAAAAGCCGCAACCGCCGCAACCACGAAGGCGAAGACGGCGTTATCGTGGTGCAGATTGCCGGCAGCGACCCCGAACAAATGGCGCACGCCGCGCGGCACAACGCCGAACACGGCGCGCAAATTATCGACATCAACATGGGCTGCCCCGTCAAAAAAGTGTGCAACGTACTGGCCGGCAGCGCATTGCTGCAAAACGAACCGCTGGTCGAACGCATCCTGCACGCCGTCGTCCGAAACGCAGGCGTGCCCGTCACCCTGAAAACACGGCTCGGCTGGGACGATGAACACCGCAACATCCTTACCATCGCCAAAATGGCGGAACAGGCAGGCATTGCCGCATTGGCCATTCACGGCCGAACGCGCACGCAGATGTATCAGGGCAACGCGGAATACGACCTCATCGCCCAAGTGAAACACACCGTGTCCCTGCCCGTTTGGGTGAACGGCGACATCGACAGCCCGCAAAAAGCCGCCCGCGTGTTGCAGCAAACACAGGCGGACGGCGTGATGGTCGGACGTGCCGCGCAAGGCCAGCCGTGGATTTTCCGCGACATCGCCCAATTCCTGCAACACGGCCGCATTCCCGAAGCCCCCGTATTTGACGAAGCCGCCGACACCGTGCTGGCACACATTGCCGCGCTGCACCGCTTTTACGGCGACACCGCCGGCACACGGATTGCCCGCAAGCACATCGCCTGGTATCTGCGCCGACTGGCCGACGGCGAAAGCTGCCGCAAACACATCAACCAAATCGTCAGCGCGGCCGAGCAATACGACACGCTGGCGCAATTCCTGCAACGGCAAAAAGCACTTTACACGCACTGGCCGCGCGATTACGCATCGTAAACGTGCAGGCTGCTTTTGAGATGCGGAAAGATTCAGCAAAAAGCAGCCTGCACACAACCACAGGAACAACCCATGTTTACCACATACGATTTACGCCATTTCCTAGAAGGCTTGGCCATCCTGTTCGCAATCAGCTATTGGGGCACCATGCTGCTGTTGCTTTGGTTTTTCGTCCGCTTCGCCTATAAAAAGCCCAAACAGAACGCCGGCAAAATCCTTTCAGGCAGCCTGACTGCCGCCGTTATCCTCATGCTGTTTATTTGGATAATTCCCAAACAATTCGGCCCGAGCAAAGAAGAAATACAGGCACAAGAGGAATGGGACAGAAAATACAAAGAAGCCGAAGCCGTGTTTAACGAACAATGCAAAACGGCGGGGGAAAAGATTTACCGGACGGTGGGCAATGTGGAAGGGATTATGCTGTTGAAGGTAGTACCTGAGAGTACTGTTTCGGCGGATACCAAAACCAGAGACCCGATGTGGGACAATGCGGCTTTACAGACCAGCGAAGGAAGAGAATTTATTGGTGATTTTTTGGGTTTATATGGCGGGAGTTCCTATAACTATGTAGATGTTTTACAGCCTAACCAATCTGATATTATCCGTTATACGGGGCATCATTCTCCGCTTAAACAATCACTTAATCCTAGACAACCTGCCCGTTATGCGGTAACGTTCGAAAACAATGTCGATCCCAAGCTACGCAGGCACTGGGTGGCGGGTGCGACCATACGGGTTATCGACCGAAAAACCAATGAAATAATTGCCGAAAAGACCATCTATGCCTTTGAAAAAGGCTTGGGCGGCACGGGCGGGGCAAGAATGCCGTGGGCATTTGCCGTCAGGTGTGCCAATCAAGAATTTTCCGAGGAATATCCGATAACCAGTTTTTTAACCAAAGTAGTAAAACCCAAATAGGAGACTGAAAATGTCAAACACTAATACCCCAAATACCAACATTCCCAATGCGGCAACCCTTTTGGCGTTTGCCAGTGTGCAGCGAGCCGCCCGCCGCCCCCGATATTCCACCCAGACAGCCTGAAAAACCGTTTGCCCGTGCAGACTGCTTTTCAGGCTGCTTTATTTTGCAGGCAGCCTGCACTTTTAAACTGAAAAGCAACCATGATCGCCATCGTCCTGTTTATCTTTCTGATTATCTGGATTCTGCTGACCAAATTCGCCATGAAAACCGGCAGGCTTCTGTTCCGCCGTTTCCGCCCCGATAACCCCCGCGCAGAAAAATGGGGCGCATTTTGGGGATTTATGCTGGCGATGGGCTGGGTGTTGGTTTATTGGACGGTGGAAGCGGTCGTCGTCCGCGTTTATGCAGCACAAATGTGCAAGCAGGCGGGGGTTACGGTTTATGTAACGCCGGAGCAGTGGAGGAGTCTCACGAAGGAAAGTGCGGATAATTTGAGAAAAAATGCGCCTTTTTATTTCAGAAATGATAAAATTATTTTTAATAATCAAGAATTTTATTCTTTTCATTCATCATCAGCGTCAAGAAATGCCATCGTTACATATATATACACACCTAAAGAAATAAACTATACAACTCTGTATTACGAGATTTTTTTTGATAAAAAATATCAGGTTATTCTATTTAAAAATTTAAGTATTTATACACGTTCCGCACCTGCTGGAAATTCCTATAAATTTTGGATAGACAGTACACCTGAATGCGGTAACGATGCGTTTAAATATTTTTCCGAACATTATTTGATTTCTCAACCAACCATGAACAGATAATGTGATGGAAAATACCAATATTCCAAATTATCTTGTCTTGGCAGAAGTCGCACCAAATCACTAGAACAACCTTCTTTCTTACCCAAACCTGCCGTCCGCCGTTTCAAAAGCAGCCTGCACTTCAAACCTTCAAAGTGCAGGCTGCTTTCTTTGTTCAGTCGGACTCACGTCCGCCGCCCGTGCAGGCTGCCGCCCTATCCCAACAGCCGCTGCGCTGCCTGAACGCCCCAATGCACGGCTTCTTCAAACACGGAATAGCTACTCAAATCGCTGTGGGCGAATTGCAGGCGCGAATGGTGGCCGCGCAGTTGCAGCAGCAGCGGATTGGAAAGGTAGCCCACCGCCGGCACCGCCATGGCATGCGCGCGCACGGCAATGTCCACATGCACGACCGCGCGCCAAAATGCTTTGCCGTAAACCGCCAGTAAATCTTCTGCCGCCAAAGCGAGCAAATCTTCATCGGCGGCGTGCAGCAACTGGCGGCGGACTTGGTCGGGCGGTGCGTGGTTCAGTGCGCGGTAGGCCGTGAAAATCGTCTGTTCGGGCTTGGCAACGCGAATCGCCTGATGGCTGGCCACCACATAGCCCAGTGCGGGCGAGCCGTAGCGGATATTGTCCCACGCCAGTTCGGTATGCGCGGCTTCATTGGGGAAGCGGCGCAACACAAAATTGCCGACCAGCCACGGCGCGCTTTGCGGCAATGGGTTTTGCGCGGCAAAACCGTATCGTTCGGCATGGCGCAGCACCCGTTTCGCCACCGCCAGCGGCATGGCGCAAATCACGTTTTTCGCGCGTATCAAATGCGTTTTTCCGTTTTGGGTGTGGCGCAGATGCACGTTCACCGCATCGTCCTGCTCTTCCACGGACAATGCGACGGCCGGCACGCTGGCAGGCTGCCGCAATGCGTATTCGGCGGTATCGGGAAAATCGGCCAATTCCTGCAAACCGATGAACTGCCTGAGTTTTTCGGCAATGTGGTTCAGGCCGTCCGCCCACGTGAGTACGGCGGCGTTTTCGTTGCCCCGCGCGGCGAAATAATGCAGCCCGGCAAAGGCGGACACCTGCGCCACACCCTGCCCGTAGTCGTCGCGGCAGCAATAGTCCAAATACCACCACAGCACGGGCGATTGGTAGCCCTGCTGTTTCAGCCATTGCGCGAAGGTGATGCGGTCGAGCCGCCGCCATTCTTCCGCTGCGGAACTCAACGCCACCGGCATGGCAAAGGCTTTGTTGCCCGACGCATCTTTGGCGTGGCGCAATGTGGCGATGTATTGGAAAAAGCGTTGCGTGTCTGCGTCTTGGCGGGGCAGCAGGCCGCTGTGCCATGTGCCGTCCACCCACACACGCTCGTCGGGCTGGTGCACCAAATCCATGTCGGAATAGATGGGTTGGGTGAGCGGGCTGCCGCCTTGGATAATACCCAAATCGTGCAGCATTTGCCGCACATGTATGCTTTCGGCGGAGGGCTGCGGCAGATAATGCGCGCCTGTCGGTGCGTGCAGGCTGCTTTTGGATTCGCCGAACGTGTATGCCGCCTGGTTGCCGTTGCGCTCGAAGCCTTCGGCCAGCAGGATGTTGCGCTGCCCGTTCCGAACCAGCCACCATGCCGCGGACAATGCGGCCGCGCCGCTGCCCAAAATCAGCGTGTCGCAGCTTTGCTCGCGCGAATGGGTCAGCGGCAACTGTGCGTCGCGCAGGGCGTGCGCCAAAGGCAGGCCGATGCGCCGCACCGACACGCTCGGTTGATGATTGCTGCGCCGAAGCTGCCACCAAGCCGCGGTTGCCGTGCCGGCCGCCAATGCGGAATAGCTGAGGAATTGTCGCCGGTTCATATTGGCCGTCCCAAGTGCAGGCTGCTTTGGTTCACAGCAAAATCAACGGTTTGTCGGTGGCGGTGATAATGCCGCCGCCCAAGCAGACTTCGCCGTCGTACAACACGGCCGACTGCCCGTGCGTTACCGCCCATTGCGGCTCGTCAAACTGCAATTCGGCCGTATCGTCCGACAAATACCGCAACGTGCAGGCTGCATCGGTCATGCGGTAGCGCGTTTTGCAGGTGTAACGGCCTTCGCGCGGTTTTTCGGGCAGTGTCCAGCTCAACTGGTTCATTTGCAGGGAGTGTGTGTACAGCAGTTCGTGGTCGTGCCCCTGCACCACCAAAAGTTCGTTTTTCGGCAGGTTTTTGCCCGCCACGAACCACGGCTCGCCCGCACCGCCGATGCCCAATCCTTTGCGCTGGCCGATGGTGTAAAACGTCAGCCCCACATGTTCGCCGACAATTTTGCCTTCGGGCGTGACCATGTTGCCGTTATGCGTGGGCAGGTATTTTTGCAGGAATTCGCGGAACGGCCGCTCGCCGATAAAGCAAATGCCCGTGCTGTCTTTCTTGGCCGCGGTGGGCAGGCCGAATTCGATCGCCAAACGGCGCACTTCCGGCTTTTCCAAATGCCCCAGCGGAAACAGGGCTTTTTGCAGCTGATACGGTTGCAGGCGGTACAGGAAATAGCTTTGGTCTTTATTAGCATCCACACCGCGCAGCAGGTAATGCACGCCGTCGCGCACTTCTTTGCGCGCATAATGGCCGGTGGCAATCGCTTCCGCGCCTTCGTCCACCGCATAATCCAAAAAGCATTTGAATTTGATTTCGGCATTGCATAGCACATCGGGATTCGGCGTTCTGCCGGCCTGATATTCCTGCAAAAAATAGGCAAACACTTTGTCTTTGTATTGCGCGGCGAAGTTCACGATATCGATGTCGATGCCGACAATATCCGCCACGGCCATCGCGTCCAGCGAATCCTGTTTGATGCTGCAATATTCGTCGTTGTCGTCGTCTTCCCAGTTCTGCATGAACACGCCGCGCACGTTGGCACCGCCGCGTTTGAGCAGCGCCGCGGTTACCGATGAATCCACGCCGCCGGAAAGCCCCACAACAATATTCTGATTTTTATACATTTTTATTATCTCAACAATAAAATCACCCGCGTATTTTAACACAAGCCGACGTGCAGGCTGCTTTTCGCGTGCCATCCAAAGCAGCCTGCACCCCGCTGAAACGGCCAGCCCGAAAACAGGTGTTCCGTTTTCGGGCTGGCATTGGCGGCGGCGCGTCGTCCGTCAGTGTTTTTGAATCAGGTTCAGATAGGTTTCCGCGCATTTGAAACCGAAGCCGACATAAGCGCGGTTCAGCTCTTCGTATTTCACGTCCGCCTCGGTGCGGCCGCCGCGGCTCAACGCCGTGTTCAAATGCCCCAAGTGCGCCGCTGCATGGCCGATTTCCGCCAGCGCCAAAACCAGCGCGGTTTGGTTGTCGTCCAAATCGCCCACTTCTTCCACCAAATGCGACATCACGCGGAACCAGCGTTTCGTGCCCAAATCGATGTCCAATTCGCCGTCGGCAAATTTGCGGTAGTCGCGCAGGGCGGATTGCACGTGAAATTGCGTGCGCGGGTGGACGGCCCAGTCATACGATGCTGCCAGGTCGATGGTGCGGTTGTAGTAATCGTATAATTCGTCCAGAGAATACTCCGGAATATCATAAAGTTGCATGGTTTTGTCCTTGTTGGCTTTTGTTTTCGGGGTGCAGCCTGCCTTCAAAAGCAGCCTGCACTTTTTCGGTTTTCACCCACTGTGTTTTTTCCCGTTTATTGGCGGCGGATATGGGCAACGGCTTCCAATTCCACCAGCAAATCGTCGCGGCAGACATCGCCCACCGTGTACACCACCGGCACGCCGGGCAGTTGTTTCTCGCATTCGCGGCGCACGATTTCGTAATCCGCCGCGTGTTTCACATAAGCGCGCACCACCGCCAAATCGGTCAGCTTCGCGCCGAATCCGGCAAAACCGGCGTTGGCGAAATTTTCCGCGCTTATCAGCGTGGCGATGTTCAGCAGGGTTTCTTCGGTCTGCTTGGCTGTGTTACCGATGTGCTGCGTTTCGGACGCGGTAATCGATGCGGTGCCGGAAATGTACACGGCGGCTTGGTTATCGTATACCACCGCCATGGCGCGGGCGAATTTCGGCGTTTCGGGGCTGTAATGGCGCGCATAATCGAAAGCGGGCGTTTGGCGCGGGTTTTCCAGCGGCAGGGTGAACACGTCTTTGCGCTCGGTCAGCAGCGCGCTGCACGACAACGCCACGTCTTCGCCGCCCATGCCGATGCCGGTGGAAGCGGGATACACATCAAATGCAGGCTGCTTTTGCAGCGTATCGCGCAAAAACCGCACACCGTCAAACGCCACCGTGCGGGCGCGGTTCAGTTCTTTATAACGCTGGATGCCGTCCGCGCTGCGCGCATCGGGGGCGACAATGCTGCCCATGTAAAACCATGTGCGGAACACCTGTGCCAAACCCGCGCCGCCTTGTGCCAGCAAGCGTTTGTTTTCATTCAGCACGTCCAATGTGTCGGCAAACGCGTTTTCGCCCAATGCCGCCCTGCCCTGCAATGCGTCGCCGTGCGTGTGCACAAATGTGATGCCGTCGTGCCGCACCAGCGTCAGGCCGTCGTTTTCCTGCGCCACTTGCGCCCCCGAAACGGCGGTAATTTCCACCGCCAGCAGTTTGCCGTCGGCCGGCGGCTGGCTGACAAACGCGGTTTGCGGCAGGTGGCGTTCGAGGGCAGCTTGGAATTGACGGCGGAATTCGCCGGCCACGGCGTTCAGTTGATCCGCGTCGCGGAAAAACACCGTTTGGCGCACGATGTGCGTATCTGCAGGCTGCTTTTGAAGCCACGCGCGGGTTTGCGCGGCAATATCGGCGGCCTGTTCCGCATAATCCGCGCCATGTTGCGGCACAATCACGGTATAGGCATATCGGGTGTTCTGCGTCATATTGTTCTCCTTTTTTTCCGCCAATCAGGCGGCCCTTTCTTCGGCAAATTCAAAATAAGCAGGAATGCTTTTGTCTGCCAAGCGTAAAAATTCGTCCACGCCTTTGAAGGCGAAATTCACATAAGCGGTTTGCAGCTTCACATATTCCGCATCGGCGGAGGTGCGGTTGCCGCGGCTCAGCGCCATATTCACATGCCCCATGTGCGATGCCGCGTGCGCCACTTCCGCCGCCGCCAAAATATAGGCCGACTGCGCCGGCGTCATATCGCCCACTTCTTCCGCCAATTTGGTCAGTTTCTTGAACCACAGCTTCGCGCCTTCATCCGTGCCCAACTCGCCGGAAATAAAGCGGCGCAAATGGCCGATGGCCTGCTGCACGGTGGGCAGCGCGCGCTTGTGAGCAAACACGGTGTGCTGCTCGATAATGTCCACCCCTTGGCTCAAGCGTTGGTAAAGTTCGGCAAGCGGCGTGCTGTCGCTCACCGAAAAAAGAATATGTTTGCTCATGGCTGTGTCCCGTTTCGTTCTGTTTGGAATGCCGCCATCTTAATGCGGACGAATCCGCCTTTCCAAGAATATTTGATAATATCCTTTATTCTTTAATCAGTTATATTCAATATAGCCCAATCGAATAACCCAACGCCATGTTTTTTGAAGATATAGTGAATTAAAATCGCAATGATACGGCGTTGGCTCGCCTTGACGTACTACT
>ERZ773054.144-NODE-144-length-56628-cov-45.186308_pt1 | contig 56628 bp, 58 predicted proteins | sample MGYA00580630_ERZ773054 | MGnify/ENA primary metagenome ERZ773054 (study PRJEB29015, sample SAMEA2737994) | human oral metagenome | biome: human oral; feature: human-associated habitat; material: dental | place: China | collected 2115 ... | reverse complement strand
TGCCCTACAAAAAGGGTCACTTCAGAAACCCAAATAACCCACATGAATAACGCCCAGAGAATGCACGTGTCAGATTCGAAGCAATTGAGCCGCGTCTCTCCAAAATCGTACAGCTGATGCCTTGCATCATTAGGTCCAGACCGACCATAAGTCCACTAGGGCCAGCACCGACAATCACGACTTCGCTTGTATTCATGATATTACCTCTTGTTAAAAATGGTGTTCGTAATCAGAAAGATAGGATATCGAATTAACGACTTCTATATACAAAATCATACATACGATCCGATCAAAAGCTTTGTCAAGCCACTAGACACACGAAGGGTACCGAGCCGCAAGAAACGTCTCCGAAGAGAAGCGAGGAGCAAAACCTGAAGACAACTGTCACCACACCAACTTTGTCTGCAACCTAGCTGGCTTTTGCTAGCTTCTGGCAACACGGCCAAACAAAATCTTCTACGGCATCTACCGCACCTCGCACTGCAATTTCCAATGGAGTCATTTTGAAAATAAATTTAATTCACACCACCTTTCAAATACTGATTTTCCGAATATACTGGATTTTCTTTACCCAACTAGAGAAAGAGTTGTCTCTCTTATTGGGCATCAGAGAGATCACTTCGGATCGCCCTGATTTGACCCTTGAGTGGCTAGACGCGATAGCTGACAGACCAGCACCGGGACCAAGATCAACAAGGACCCAGTCGTCTTCAAGCAGGGTCTCCAGAGCTGACCAAAACTTCACTGGATGCCATAGCTGTTCACCCCAAAAACTGGGCTGTTTACTTTGAATTTTTGAGAGCCATTGTCCCGTAAAAGCCGAAATCATCGGGACTCGCAAACTAGATAAATGGAGCCCACGTAACGACTCTTCGATCTGTAATGACTTTTTCTCCATTAAAGGCGAGTGAAATGGCATGTCAGAAAAAGCCGGAATGCTCAGAATCGATCGCAACTCTGCAGCATCTGCGAACTCCCTCAGCACATCGACCTCAGCGGATACCAAACACTGCTTTGGAGAGTTCTCTGCAGCTATCCATGCCTGCAAATCGTGGTTTTGAATTATCGATGTAATTGTCTCGAAATCGCTCCGAACGGCCTGCATTGACCCACTCGGACCATCTTTCAGGATCTCGGATCGACGTTCAAGTGCAACCCGCGTGGCCTCATCATCGATCAAGCCTGCAAAGACCGCAAGGGCAAACTCTCCTGCGCTGTGTCCAAGTAGAGCACTTGGATGGATCCCATGGGATGAGAGCGTTCGAGCGGAAGCGATGCCGAGAGCCACGAGCAATGGCTGTGTATAGGCGGATCTAGCTAATACTTCCTGTGAGCCCTTCAACCAGGCATTAAGGATTCGGGACAGACGAGGTCCGGTAAGCAGAGCTTTCATGGTATTATGAAATACGATGTCATTCTCGAATTGTGGAACACCCATACCCGCAAACTGCGAACCCTGACCGCTGGCCAGGAATGCCACGGGACGTCTGATCATGCTGCTCCGCCCTTCTCTTTCTAGTCGCTACCGGATTGATTATACTCCCTTAATTCATTCGACTCCAGTAGCCAGCGCGTTTGAGAATGCTTGCCATACTTCGATCCGGGAAGATGAGTTCTGGTGAAAAACCAGGCTGTTCCGCATCAAGGAGCTCCAGAGTCCGAACCCAGTCCACACGATTGACGAGAACTTCAGCGAGTGCTGAGCTGACATCTTTGGCATTTGAGATCCGCTGCGATTTGGTCGACAGGTAAAGTGGAATCTGTGGGGATACGATCGATACGTTCTTGAGGACGGCACGCATCGGGTCACGATCGGCGTAGATTGAAGAGTGTGCTGCCCCGGCGATGCTGAGACGAACGATCCGCTTCCCCTCCCGGGTCTGAGCGCGTCGTTCCAGTTCTTCCACGCAATGGAGATCGCCACTGACGACAATCTGATCGATCAGGTTAACATTAGCGATCTCCAGTGCACCTGGGACGGTATCCAGGGTATCTGTGCACAACTTTGATGTCTCTGCCATGTTGAATCCGAGTAGGGCGCTCATAGCCCCCGGCCTGATCCGGTGCACCGCGTCCATGGCCGCACCGCAGCGCAAAACCAATCGGAGGCTGTCAGGCCAACTCACCGATTTGACGATCGCCACTGCCAGGAACTCGCCGAGGCTATGGCCAGCGACGCCGTCGACGATGCTCTCGTCATCGCGGGACGACGTCCAAGCGGCATAGCCGAGAAGGAATTGGAGAGGCTGCGCGAAGCGATTCGCCAGAGGTTCTGTCTTTCCGCATTCGGCAAGAGCATGTTCTAGGTCAAAACCGGCATCATATGCGAGAGCCATGATGGACTTCCGCTGATTATGGCTCCTGAGGTAGTGCTCAAGTCGCTTGACCACATCATTCATCGATGATGCGTGGCCTGGGGCGATGGCGATACGTATCGTCATGTTCACCTCTCTTCTTTGAGACTGTGTCTAGGCATTGGTCAGCACGTATCCGTCGGGTCGCACGAGAAGGAAATCCCGACCCGAAGTCGGACCACGATGTTCGGGACGCCTCTCGATGTTGCGTAGCTTCTGCAGTGATGGAGAAGCCTGGAAAGATCCATCAGTTGAGCCGATACGGCTGTATTGGAGCGAGCGGTGCGCGTCCTTGAGGCCGAGCAGCTGCGACTGAGCAAGAGGGACTCTGGTCGGTGACAGCAACTTCTCGGTACTCGTCCCGCACGACGAATAGTCGATGTCTGTGCCTGAGAGGAACGCTGCTGGGTCTTGCACTCTCGTGGTCGACGATGTGTCGGCCGAGCTGCCATTGATTGGATGGGTCTCGTAGAGCTCCTCCACTTGTGTGGTGACCAGCTCGTGGAGTCGCTGCGCTGCGAATTTGCGTTCGGCAGCATAGTCGTCGAGCAGTCGAGACGTGCCTGTGTCGAGGGTGTGTTTGATCCTCCAGGCGAGGCTGAAGGCGTCTTCTATCCCGTAGTTGAGAGAGCACCCACCCACAGGAAGCTGGCTGTGAGCTGCGTCGCCGGCGAGGAGCACTTTGCCATCATGGAACGAATCGGACACAACTCTGCGGTCTGTTTGTAAACCCCACGAGATGATCTTCCCTTGGATCGTTGCCCCCATCGTCTGGGCCCAGACCATCTCCACGTCATGCGCAGTAGTTATGGCGGGTACCGCAGCGGGAACATGCATCATGATCCGGTACAGCCGATCTTCGATCTGCCCTGAACTGACCACTGTCCCGTCGGCGAAGGTCTTGAGCCTGTAGCTTGGTATGTCTGCAGCACGCGCATTCGCGGTGACGAATCGTCGCTTACCGGCGACCGCTATCTGGCCCATTCCCGTTGACAAGCGCACCGTGCTGTCTTCACCATCGCACCCAACCAGGATGTAGGAGCTGCTTGACTTGATGAGGCTGCTGCTGAGGGCAGCATCGATCATGCCATCAGGGCGCACGCGCGACGACAGGTAGCGTGCGCCACGCACGAGGCGTGCACCTGCGTCGAGGGCCCATTCGATCAGCGCTCGATTGAGGGTCTGTTGAAGGATCGGCCACATTCCAGGCCAGGGAGTGTCAACGCGACCGAGGTCCACCTTCTGACGCCCGTAATGGCTGAAGGCGGATGGCGCAGCCGTAAGGAGACCATCCTTGAGATCGAGAACATCAAGGATCTGCGCCGTGCGGGCATTCACGGCCATGGCACGCGGACCTTCAAGGACGTCGGCACTCGCGTCGAAGATGCACACGTCAATGCCGTTGAGGGCGAGCATCCCAGCAAGCAAAGAACCGACCGGTCCCGCTCCGATCACGCTCACCTCCGTGTCTACATGCTCGTGGGGCTGTGTCACTCAGCGACCTTCGCGGTTGGTGGAGCCGATCAGTTTGATCGTCTGCGTGCTGTTGTGTATGAGGTTCGTGCCGGCGATTTCGATGGCCTCCGCGAGTGAGGCTTCCAGGCCGAGGACATTCGTCACAGTCGTCCGGGTTACCGCGTACTCATGCACGCTCTTCACGAACGTCTGGCCGTTTTCCACGAAAACGTGCCATTTTCCACGATGGCTGACTAGCGCTCCTGGGGTTTCTATCTGCTTGTACACGATCGACGAGTCAGACAAGACCACACGGTATGAGGCGGTCTCGTGTGTGGATCCATCCTTCGACTGCGTGACGAGCCGGAGCAACTCACCACCGGTCTCGAACCGCGTCAGTGTCGCATCGACGACATGCGGAATCCGCTCAGCCCATCGATCGGCTTGAAGAAGGAACTCGAACGCGTCATCTGCCGACGCTGACACTGGCAACGCTTCCTCGACACGTCCATGTAAATACTCAGTCTCTGGAACCGCGAAGAACTTGCGGAGAGCCTCCAACTCTTTTTGACTGTTCGTATCTACGGCTGCATCGATGAAATTGGCGTCGTTCTCTGTATGCGCAGTAAAGGCATGTCCGAGTTTCACCACCGAGGCGTTTTCTCCTTCAGCGAGGACTTCCCAAGTCCCCGACATCTCGATCACCGGTGCAGCGGGTTGCGTTTGAGTAAACGTGATTTGCAATTTCTCCGGTTCGAAGGTGCGGCGGGATCGCCAGGTGCGTACAGCGTCGTTTGCCGTTGCCCAGATCTGAATGAGTTCCTGGCGCTCGGACGATTCCACCTGCTTGGCGTATATGGTGGGCGGGAAGATGTCAGCCCAACGCGTTACGTCTGAGAGGAAGTCGTAGACACGCTCAGCACGAGCCTCGACACGAATCTCATGGGTGATTTCTCGTTCGATCATTCGAGAATGTCCGTTCAGTAGTTGCCCAGGCCGCCGCAGACGTTCAGAGCCTGGCCAGTGATCGACGCCGCATCTTGGGTCAGTAGGTAGGCGACTAAACCAGCGACCTCTTCGGGCGTGCTGTAACGTCCCAGCGGGATCTTGGCTGAGAACGCGTCGAGGATTTCCGCCTCGGTCTTCTTGTAGTGCTTGGCATACCCCTCTCGAACGCGTTGAGCCATGGGGGTTTCCACATATCCGGGGCATACCGCATTGACGGTGACGCCACGCGGAGCGAGTTCTTTGGCGAGTGACTTGGTGAAACCGATCACTGCGTGCTTTGATGCCGAGTATGGCGTCGCATATGCGATCCCCTGTTTGCCGGCCGTGGAAGCGATGTTGACGATGCGTCCGAAGTCCGGAATGAGATCCGCGCGGGAGAGTGCCCGTGTAACAAAAAAGACAGAGTTGAGGTTTGTCGACAGGATACGGTCCCAGTCTTGATCACTAATGTTACCCAGCTCACCGCCACCGTTAGTTCCGGCGTTGTTGATGACGGCGTTGATGATGGTTTCCTGTTTAGAGATCGACGTGACCCAGGAGTTCACTTCTGAAGAGCTAGACACGTCGACGGAGGTTCCTTCGATGGAGACGCCTTCCTTTCGGAATCGTTCCTCGACGTCACGAGTGGCATCTGCCGATCGTGCGCAGAAATAGATTCGGTATCCCAAGGTGGCCAGTCGCTCGACGATGGCCAGTCCGATCCCGCTCGTCCCACCGGTGACGATAGCAGTTTGTACGAGCTCTTCCTTCGCTCTCGTGTCGGGAACGCTCATTGCTGCTGTGCTCCTTCGGCGGCCTTCTCCGGGAGGTGAGAGTTGATCAGGTTGATCAGCTCGTGGGCCGTCTGGACGTTGGCGATCTGCGTGTCGGGTACATCCGCACCACTGTCGCGACGCAGACGCAGACCCGTCTCGAGAACGGCCAGCGAGTCGTACCCAAGTTCGTCGAAAGACCTTGTCTCGAGGGCAGCGAGGAGGGCGTCCGCGTCATCTGTACCCGAGCCTTCGACTAGCGCGGTCCAGACGTCTTTGATATCAATGTTTGCACTCATTGCTTGCTTCTCTCTGTTTATAGTGAGTTTTGTCAGGCTATGCCGCGCTGATGACCAGCGCGGAGTTGAAGACCGGTACTCCGCGCGCGAGAACAAGCGCGTGGCGAGCGGATGGTAGCTTCCGGCGAGCCGTAACGAGATCGAGTCCTGTTCCGTTCTTGATGGAGACCCCGGGCGTCGGAGGGATCGTCTTGGATCGCAATGTGAGCGCCGCGAGTACGGAATCGAGAGCACCCGCCCCCGAGCCCGCGCGACCGAAGCCAGTTTTCGGCACAGTTACGGGAACGCCCCGCTCTCCAAAGACCTCAGTAATCGCTGCTGCCTCCTGATCGTCTTCGGACTTGACCCCGGCTCCATCGGCAAAGACGACGTCAATGTCTTGTGGCCTCAGCTCCGCACTTGCAAGCGCCAGTCGAATCGCTCTAACAAGCGCACGCGAATCCGGCTCGTCAACCATCATCGACTTGCCGTGTCCGCTGATACGAAGCGCTTTACCGACCGTCACATCAGGCCGGTTCGGGCTCAGGAGGAGATAGGCACCACCTTCAGCTGGAACAAATCCTTCTGCTCGTTCATCAAAGGGAAGATAGGACTCTGAGGGCCTGCGCCGCTCACTCACCCGACCTGTACTTTCCATGGATACCCACGCCAACGGTGAGAAGAAACTCTCGATAGCTCCTGTGAGGACGATCTCCTGGCCTTGAAGCAGCAGACGTGCGCCTTCCCAGATCGCATCAAGTCCGCCGGCCGCATCAGCGACGAGCGTCGAGCATCTCCCCTTGAAACCGTATCGAATGGAAAGCTGCCCCGTATTTACCGCGTAAAACCAGGCATAGGACTGGGCGGTGCTCACGTACGAAGGGCCCCTTTGGTAGAGATGACGCAGCTCTTTCTCACCAAACGCATACCCGCCAGCTGAGTTTGCTGTCACGATGGAACGACGATACGGGTCCGTCTGGTGATAGTCATCGGCGGCGCTCTCGAGGGCACGCTGGGCAGCGACGAGCGCCAGCTGGGTGGAGCGGTCGGTGCGGGGCCGGAGCATTCCTGGCACGTCCTCAAGAGAAAAGTCGGTCACCTCACCCCCAAGCGAGGCACGGTAAGACGACACATCGAATGCGCTGACCTCGTTGATCGTGACGTCACCGCGCAGCGCGCTCCGCCACAGTTTCGATACGGTGCTGCCATGAGGACTTGCCACGCCTACTCCGGAGATCCAAGCGCGTGATTCACTCGGCATATTCAGCCCTTTCGATCACAAGTGCACTCTGAAATCCGCCAAATCCGCTCGCGATGGATACCACACGGTCGACCTTCTCCGAACGGCCCTCGTTGGGTACGTAGTCGAGGTCGAGAATAGGGTCGATCTCATTGAGGTTCGCGGTCGGCGGGATGAAACTGTCCCGTATAGCAAGGAGACACACCGCCACTTCGATCGCACCGATCGAGCCCATGGAATGCCCCGTCATCGACTTCAATGAGCTGACTGGTATGTCGTAGGCCCGCGCCCCCAACGCCTTCTTAATAGCCTCGGTCTCGTGGATGTCGTTCTGGGTGGTACTCGAGCCATGCGCATTGACATAGTCAATCTGATTCGGTTCGATGCCGGCGTAGGCGAGTGAGGCGGAGATAGCCTCTGCGAGTTCGGTGCCGTCGTTCTTCAGGCCCGTCATGTGAAAGGCATTCGCTCGGGCACCGTAGCCGGAGATCATGCCGTATATACTCGCCTTCCTGCGCTCTGCGTGCTCACGGCTTTCGACAATCATCACGGCAGCGCCTTCTGCCAGCACGAAACCTGCACGCGTAGCATCGTAGGGCCGAGATGCCGACTTAGGGGTATCGTTGAGATTGGAAGTGGCCATGATGGAGTCGAAGCACGCAAAGGTAATCGGTGCGATCGGGGCTTCTGTGGCTCCTGCGATCGCTACGTCGACATCGCCTCGACGTACCGCCTCCATCGCTTGAGCGAGCGCGTCGATACCTGAGGTACAGCCGTTCGAGATCAGTTCCCCCGGCCCGCGAGCTCCAAATCGACGGGCGATCTCCGCCACAAACGAGCTGGGGACGAAGTACTGATAGAGATCACGGTCCAAGATCTCGTCAACCTCAATCATTTCACCGTCTCGCGACGTGAGCCGATATATCTCCTCCATCGACATCGTTGCTCCCACCGCTGACCCGATGTACACGCCGATGCGCTCAGGATGCACATCGTTTAAAGCTCCGCTTGAGTCCGCAACCGCTTCGACGGTTGCGGTGACGAGGAGTTGCGCAGCACGGTCAAGAAACTCGGCCTCTTCCACAGAGAGCCCGCCGACAATTGGGTCGAAGTCCACCTCACCGGCAATCTTTGACCGGAACGGAGAAGGATCGCAGAGCGTGGTAGTCCTTGTTGCGGACTGACCTTGGCGCGTGTTTTCCCAGAAGGTCTCCCGGGTAGCCCCTCCAGGCGCGACGATGCCTACACCTGTGACGATCGCATCGAGCCTGTCACCCAAGAGGACGCTCCCAGTGGTAGAAACGGTTCGCGATCGCGTCCTTCGGGCTCTTCCAGTTCGGATTATAGGGCTTAAAATACTGGCGAAGATCCTTGCTGATCTGCACAAAGACCGGGTCGGTTTTTGCGGATTCGATGCGATCGGCGCCGTCTTCGGTCTCGAAGTCCTGCAGGTGAAAGTAGAGGTCGTGGAAAGTAAAGAGTTGCCGACGAACGGTACCCATGCGTTCTGGCATATGTGATCGGTCGAACTCTGTGAACAGGTTTCTGATTTCGTCGAATCGATCCGTGTTCAGTTTTGCGATGATGAGAGATGTGTGAAGCGACATGGAGCAATTCCTTTCTTAGCCCTGCTCGATTCCGATGGCCCAATAACGAAGGACCGCATCGATCGAGGCTTTGCTGCGATCGGTCCATGCGACGACACCGTCGGGACGCAGCAGGACCGCTCGGTGATCCTGCTGCCCCTGTCCCGTCTCGAGCAGGATGGCGCTCGTCTCCAAACAACGGACATCAGCGCCCGTCAGCAGAGCACTCTGCTCCGGGTCGGGTCCATCGTTAGAGACGAACAACCATTCCCCACTCCTCTGCAGACCGGAGGTTTTCTCATCTCTCGTCAGTTCAGGGAAACTCCCCGACAGCGCCCGCCACCCAATCGCGTCGTCATCATCCGCGTAGTCGAAGACATACTTGACGTCGATGCTGCTTACGGCCCGCGCAAGTTTCGCGGCACTACGGGGCTCGTCGAGCAATGTCGCGAACACCTCTCGCAGCGAGTCCACTTCGGCGCCACGCAAGAAGAGCTGCCCTTGCGCCTGCGTGTTGGTGATGAGTGCACGCGCCGCAGTCAACCTCTCTTCATCGAACGTACCTAAGAGATCCGGCGAGTCATGACGAACGGCTTGGGCGAGCCGCCAGCCAAGTGCCGCCGCATCCAGGATAGACACATTCATCCCCTGGCCTCCCGCAGGAAGGTGAATGTGTGCGGCGTCGCCAATGAGGATCGCGCGTCGGTCAACAAGCGACTCGGCCAGACCCGATGCGTCAGTGAAGGAGCTGCCCCAGTGAAGAGCCTTCCAGGTGAACCTCTCACCAAGCACCCGCTCGTACGCGTCCGCGATCTCTTCTCCTGTGAGCATCTTTCCACGTTCAAGAAGAGGAGCGCCGAACTCCGCTACGATGACTCGTACTGCGCCGTCACCGATCGGCCCCGACATGACCATACCGCGCTCGTTCCTCTTGCCGAACGGGTTGTCATAGAGGTCGCTGTCGAGGAAGTCGCCAAGCAACATTTGCACGGAAGGTTTCGAGATCTCGAAGTCAAGACCTGCAATCGAACGGACGGTGCTCTTTGAACCGTCACACCCCACTATGAACTTCGACTTCACTTCCGTTCGGGCCTCATCATCGTCAGCCAGCAAACTCACTACACCGTCATCGACCTGTGAGAAATCGATGAGCTCCTGACCTCGAGTAATCGAACCGCCAACCTCTTCCAACCACGCCGTCAGGATCTCCTCAGTCCGGAACTGGGGAACCTCAATAGCGGGCAAGAGATCAGATGGGATCGCCGCCGTTGAAAGCGGGAATCCGGCAAAGTGCACCTGGTCACGCACTCGAAGCTCTCCGAACTTGCCAATCTGACCTCGGGAGAGCAAATACTCCAGGGCGCCGATCGTCAGCCCCAAGGCCCGGGATTCTGGAGTCGGACGACGCTCACGGTCCACAAGCACGACAGAAATACCACGGAGCTTCAACTCTGCAGCAAGAGAGAGCCCAGAGGGCCCAGCACCCACCACAAGAACATCCGCGGACAACTTACGCTGGTACTGCATGCGTGATCCCCTCGATGCGGGTTTCCTGTCAACCATTATTGATTACTAGATCAAACCTAATGGAAACATCCCAACATGGGACAATCCCATGTGAGTGAATATAGCGCGCCCTCCGCCAACATGCAATAAGAACCTGTGCCTGCGTGTCCCACGCTGGTGATACCGGGGTGTAAATTACTTTCGGCAGGGGCCACACGGTCATCTAAATGCCTACATACATAGAAACAAAGCCTGCCATAAGTTAATATGGAACCCGAAACTACTCATGCAAACACAAGGTCCAGTGCCTCAATACCCAAGTAGCCTCCACCGACTGCGGAGACCTCATCGCTGTCTCAGACCCAGTCCCAGGATCCCGACATGACTCCACTGCCATCACCCAGTGCGGCTGGCGAGACCTCCTCGAAACCTCCAACACCACCTGGATCGCAGATACCGCCTACATCGCCACCACAGCCATCACCCCCATCAAGAAAACCCCCAACCAACCCCGCACCGAACACGATAAACAATTCAACACAACAATTGCACGAATCCGAGTCAACATCGAACACTGCATCGCCCAACTGAAAACCTGGAGAAGCCTGTCACACGGCTACCGCGGACCCCTCAATAAACTCCCCGGAATCATCCAAATAGTCACCCACCTCGAAATCCTCAGAACCTACACCCTAAAAACCCTCATGAATAACGCCTAAATTTCCCTATTGAATCAACAAAGAAATTGAATAGTGAGGGCTACAAAATGGAGTGCTATTGGAGTGCTATGGGTTTTGTGGACACTGTTGAAAAATGGGATTTCTAGGCTGCTTTCTGGTGTTGGCTCCATTCTTGGTGGACGTGGTTGGGGGTTCGGTACCCTAACGCCGAGTGAAGTCGTTTCTGATTGTAACGTAACTCGATCCAGGCTGTCACATCCTTTATGGCGTGTTTCCGTGTTGGGTAGATCTTCCGGTTCACTACCTCCTTCTTGCAGGTGGCATTAAATGATTCTGCTGCGGCATTGTCGTAACACGACCCAGTTCTACCTACCGAGGCGCGGATGCCATATGTGTTCATGATTTCCGCGTAATCAGCTGAGGTGTATTGCGAGCCACGATCCGAATGGAAGACAGTCTCGCCCACGATAGGGGGTTGATTTCTGACTGCCATGTGTAAAGCCTCGGTAATAAGTTGGGTGCGCATATTCCCAGTGATCGCGTAACCGATGATCTTTTTCGAGTAGCAATCCATCACGGTTGCTAGATAAGTGAATCCTTCCCAGGTGGGGATGTAGGTGATATCGCCCACCTCGTTTCTGCCCTGGTTTGTTGGCGGTGAAATTTCTTTTCACCAGATCCGGGCGGTAGCCCAGATCTTGGGCTGGGATGGTGGTGCGGGCTCGTTTCCGGGGCTGGCAGGCCACCAGGCCGGCCTGGTGCATGAGCTGGCGCACCAGCTCTGGGCTCGCGTGGACGCCCCGTTCGACCAGGGCTGCGTGGATACGCCGATACCCGTAGGTTTGGTCAGATTCGTGGAAGAAATGCGTAATTAAAATAGTGAGTTCCCCCTGGCGTTTCTGCGTCTCGGATAAGCCCTGATTCCGCCATCTGTAGTAGCCGGAACGAGATACTCTGGCCCAGCGGCACATCAGATACACAGGATAGTTGCCTTCCTCGCGGAGGTATATAAACATATTTCGCTGCTACCGGGATTCCTGCGCGAAGAAGGCCGCCGCTTTATCTCTGAACTCGATCCCCCGTCGTCGCTTCACGCAACTCAGCCTGCAAGCGTTTGATGTTCCGCCACCTGATCCGACGACGCTTCTGCCATACCTGGATCGGGATGCTGTTTCCGCCATATCCTCACCCAGTTACCCACAGTTTGCGGAACCAGATTGTAGGACTTCGCCACTTCCGCTATCGGCCGAGACCCCTCAAGAACCTCCGCAACGATTTGTTCTTTAAACTCTTTACTAAACTATCGAAGCCGGCATAATACAGACTTTTTGCCTCACATGTTCGAATAAACTCAGGTTTTTCACCACTGTCCACGAAACGCCGGGCACTCCACAGCATGCATAAACCATAGCACTCTATGGTTTCTATCGGTAGGCGTCGGCCCGGTGCTCGACGGCGATAATCTCGATGCGTTCGGCACTGCGATAGATGACTCGGTAGTTGCCGCGGCGCGCACTGTGAAGCCCCTCCAGCTCAAAACGAAGCGGCTTGCCAACCCGATATGGATTATCGGCGAGTGGGCCATAGACGAATTCGATGGCAGCCGTCGCCACTTTCTCCGGCAGCCTCCCGAGGGCTCGTCTAGCCGCCGGACGCCATGCGATCTCGCGCGGGGTGGTCATCGACCGAGAGCCGCCAGGATTTCCTTCTTCGACATGACCTCGCCCTCGGTAGCCAGGCTCTCCCGGATATCCGCCAGCAGCCTGGGACGCCCCATGACCTCAAGGGTCTCCTCAAGAGAGGCCAGATCATCGGGACTGAGCACCACCGCCGCAGGTCGTCCATGCCGGGTGATCACCACCCGGTCATGCTGCCCCGCCACCCGGTCCACCACTTCAGAAAGACGATTCTTGACCTCCCTGAGAGGCATAGCCTGCTCCATGCTCATGGCCACAAGTGTAGCTATTCCATACCTTGGGACCCAGGTCCACGACACGTCTCCGGATGAGGTCGCCGCGACCACTCATCGCGCCGCTCGCCTCACTCACGACACCAGCCAGAGCCGTCTCATCATGTTGCTTAACCCCGTAGGCCCGGGCTGCCTACAGTAATGTTGAACCGACAACTGGCTGCCCAGGAGCGAAGCCAAGAGTAGGGAGGCTGGACAGTGGCGCGGACGATCATCATCGGTGTCCTGGTTGTGGTCGTCGCAGGCTACATGATCTTCGACGGCGTGCGGGAGCTCTCGGGTGCCGGGTATATCGCGCCCGGCGGGGAACTTGGCCCGTGGGCGGGGCTGCTCAAGCGACTCGGCATCGACCCTCACACGCCTGGCGTGGCAATGGTGTTCGTCGGCTACGGCATCGCGCTGCTGGGCGCGTTCGCCTACTACCTCACGGGATCGTTCGCGGGCGGCATCGCGCTCATCGTGGTCGCCGTGCTCGGGCTCTGGTATCTGCCATTCGGCACCGTCGGCTGCCTGGTCGTGATCGGTCTCACTCTCTGGGACCTCATCACGAGATAGCGACGGCGGATCCCCCGCAGGTACGAGCTCCCAGCGGGTTTCCCCGCCGTGATGCTGGATAGTTATTTGAGTATCAGTTCACCCAGGCTACAAACCTCCGAGATACGACACCGGGATGAGCCACGGTGACTGCCACGCACCACACCCCGTCTATCCTGGAACGATGCCCATGCACGTCATAACCGGCGACCTCCCGCAGGAACTGGCGGATGAGATCCGCAGCGGCAGCAGCGTCGCGGTCGACACCGAGACGTCGGGGCTTGACTGGCGGCGCGACACCCTGGAGCTCTGCCAGCTTTTCACGCCGGCTACTGGCCCAATCCTGATCCGGAGGTCGGAAGCTCGCCCACAAAACCTTGTGGACCTGCTGGAAAACAGCCAGCTGACGAAGGTCTTCCACCATGCGCCGTTCGACCTGCGTTTCCTCGAAGCGACCTGGGGCGCGCGGACATCTCCAGTGTTCTGCACAAAAACTGGTTCCAAACTGCTTGATCCCCAGCTACCATCGTCCGAGCACAGCCTGAAGTCACTGCTGGCTAGGCATTTCGAGATACAGCTAGACAAGGGGTCGGTGCGTGTCAGTGACTGGGCAACCGACGAGCTATCCCCCGAGCAACTTGAATACGCAGCAGCTGATGTCTCCAGCCTCCTGCGGTTGGCTCGCCTGGAAGCTGAACAGTTGCGGCTGCGTGGGGTGGAAACTGAGTTCGAGGCAGTGTGTGCCTACCTGCCGGTAGACGCGCACCTAGAAGTAGCGGGTTTCCCCAACCCCCTCGTCTATTAGCCGACCAGCGGCACCCAGCATCCCTCGGGGTCGAAGGCGAAATCATCAGAGACTTGCACGTCAAGGTCCAAGACGAGACGCAAATGGTACGGCGTATCCGACCGACCGATCCGACGTACTGTCGCGTGACATGTACCGCCTTCGACCAGCGCCCGCAAGCTGGAGGACAGGACCCGGGGCACCCACCCCAGGGGCACACCCCCGGAGGTCACCAGGATCGCGTGATCATCCTCAGGATTCCCCTGCTCTGGCTCTAGGAGCACCAGGTCGCCGACACGCAACTTTTCCAACGCGGCCTCCTGCTGCTCCCGGGTGACGCGAACTTTTCGCCCAGGCAGCCGCAACACGTCCCCGGGAATGTGTCGCACACCGTTCGCCAGGAAGCACGCGATGGCCCGTCCGTCCCTCACAACGGGGACCCGCATGAACTGGAGAGTGTCCCCGACGCGGCGCCCACCGGAGTGGACGATCTGTTCCCAGGGGGTCACCTGCTCCTGCTCAGACAAGCCGAGCATCGCCAGATATTTTCCGTAGTCTGAGCGGCTAGGGGACATGACCCGCTGACTGAAAACAGCGGGAATCTGCTGGCTGTCATACCGCTGATGTAGATCAGGCAGACCGAGCAGGGGACGGAAGTCACGCTTCTCAGCGGCAGCCCGTGTGTAGACGAACGAATAGCCGTTAGCCGTGCGCGAGAACCGGCCGATCGGCACGATCTCGCGGGTGGACGGGCGCTGCCACAGCACCAACAGGTCGTCGGTATCCTGCCCAGAGGCCGCCGCCTCGACCCGGTCAAGAACTGCTGCAGATCGCATCTCTGAGCCTTCCTAGGTTGCGTTCGAGTAGTCGACTGACGAACGTAGCTGCCATCTCTGACATTTCTGGCACCTGCCCACCACGAAGCACGTCATGCAATGGAGTCAGGTCCAGCATCTCCAGCTGGCAACCCCACCATCTTATGGCCCTAGGCGCAGCCAGCTCAGCTGCCTCGACCGCATGCTCAACCAAAGACTTGGCTGGACGCACATGCTCGAACCGCTGTGCGGCACCCTTAGCAGCCCATGCCGCCAAAGCAGCATCGCTATCAAGCAGCAAGCACCGCTTATCATCGGTCAGGTTATAGCCAAGGGATCCTCCATGGTCGAAGGACGGCGCAAGACGATCAGGAACATCTTTAACACGTGCCCTCAGCACAGCCCAGTTCTCCTCATGCCGGTCCTGATTTGCGACCAGCGCGTCAAGGATCATGAACCCGGCGAAGACATCAAAACCCATACAGTCGTCCGGTCCCTGAAAGCCTTCCGGTGGTTTGACGTCCTGAAGAACATGCCGGATGTTCACCAAAGTGTGCCCAGGACGCCGCACACCAGGACGTGCGGGATCACAGGCCTTTCGCTCGGCGGTGTGCCGGAAATAACCTGGCACCCCTGTAGCCTCCAGGACAGCCCCACCATCGTTGAGGTCAAAGCCGTCTGGAGTCACGGAGAGCGACAGTGAGCCACGTACACCACTGCGGACACACAAGCGTGTCTCCGCGCAGGGAACGCCCAGCAGCAGCGCGACCTGTGTCGCGATTACCTCGGCCCAGTCCTCGCCCTGTGGCAGCTTATTCCTCGGAACATGAATGCTCTTGTGTAGCCAGAAGTTCCCGGTTTCGGGGTGCACAAGCCAGGTCGGTTCATTCGTCCCAGCAGACTCGGCCTGCGCTGTCTGCCAGTCGGATACGTCTATGCGATCCCAAACGTCTTCGTTCCTCGACATTCATTTCCTCAGCGTGATGCCAGCCGTAATGCCATGGAGCATATGCGACCCGAGAGCTTCCACATTGCTATTCACAAACAGTTTCACCAGGTGGCCACTCGCCCCTCCCCGATCAGTACATCTAGCCGCCGCCATCCCGGCTTCACTGATCTTCATAAACCCGGCCCCTGATTACCATGGCCAGGTGCGGCGTATTGATGTGGTGTTGTTCGAGGGCTTCGAGCTGCTCGACGTCTTCGGTCCCGTCGAGTTGTTCAGCAGGCTTCCCCAAGAGTACGAGGTCTCACTCATAGGACCAGCGGCCGGTCCCGTAGCCAGCAGCCAGGGCACCCAGGTGATCACACCGAGCGCATACGCCGAGGCATCACCCCCAGATGTGGTGATGGTGCCGGGCGGGCGGGGTACGCGCGCCTTGGTGCATGACGCGGGCTTCCTGTCCTGGCTTCGCCGCTGGGCTGGCGCGGCGAACCTGGTGACAGCGGTCTGCACAGGATCGGCTGTCCTGGCAGCAGCCGGACTACTGGACGGCTACCGCGCCACCTCGAACAAGCGGGCCTTCAGATGGGCGGCTGGGCACGGCAGCAATGTCACCTGGGTGCCACAGGCCCGCTGGGTGGAGGACCGGACCCGATGGACCTCATCGGGAGTGGCAGCCGGGATGGATATGGCTGCTGCGCTGATCGCTCACCTGTCTGGCCCTGAAGCTGCGGCCACAGCGACCCGGGAGATCGAGCTCGACGTACACCGCGACTCTGGATGGGACCCATTCGCCGCCGGCAACGGCCTTGCCTGAAACTTGGTCGCGCGTCGTGGATATGGCGCGACGCACCAGGCTGATACCCAGCTCACCCGTCGTCGGGCTCTGGGCTCTCCGGCAGGTATTTGCGGATCACCAGGGCGAACAGCGCCGCTGTGACCTGCTGGAAGAGGGTGGAGATGATGACGGGAAACATCGTCGCCTCTGGGAAGAACGCTGCAGCGATCACCGCGCCGGCGTTGATGTTGCGCATCCCCGACCCATAGATCATCGCCACCGTCGTCGCCCGTTCCCGGCCAGCCATGTGCGCCGCGACCCACCCGAGCACGTAGCCGACGAGGGAGATCACGAACATGACGACAGTGATCACGATGAGGGCCGGGTCGAGGGTGCGCACGATCGGGGCGATGCGGGTAGCCGAGGCGAGGATCACCAGGACGATCCCCACCTTCACGATGATCTGCAGCACGGGGATGATCCGGCCGCTCACCTTCCCCCGCGTCGCCTCGTTGAAACCGACGGCCAGCAGCGCGGGGACCAGGATCATCATGACCATGCTGCGCATCAGCTCGGTGGAGTCGACGGTGACATGCGCCCCCATCAGGACATCGACGCCAAGTGGTATGAGCAGGGGCGCCAGCACCGCGTCCACGAAGACAGCGACGAGCCCGAGGGTCAGGTCGCCCGCGCAGATCGCTATCCACGCGAAGCCCGCGCTCGCCGTCGGCACCAGGAACTCCAGAACGATGCCCGCTGCGATGTCTGGTTTCCCGGGGAAGCCGACGTGGGCCACCGCCCAGGCCAGGGCGGGCATCACGATGTGGAGGATGCCCAGGATCAGGAATAGCGGCAGCGGGTGCCGCAGCGTGTCCATGATGCTCTTGGCGCGCAACGTCGCGGACCCGGCGAAGACGATGACGAAGAAGACCGCCGGGATGGCGGGAAGCAGTCCACTGATGCCGCCGGGAAACATCACCCCGATGAGGATCGCGGACGGGACGACGAAGGGCATGAAGGCCGACAACCGGCGGTTGAGCTGCTTAGATGTCATAGTTCCCGCTCATCTTTGCATGCCAGGCACACCGACGGACAGCGACAAAACGCCGTGGCCGTCATACTTTTGCCAGCCGTACGGTGACTCAGCCCGTCGCACAGACAGTCGGCGATGGGGCCTTGACCTCCAGGCAGCCCAGCAACCACAGCTCCAGCGACGGTGCGGTCGGACCGAGTCCGGGGTTATGCCTACGCCTCAAGCTGTAATCAGGACCTCTGGGCCAGCCCCGTTCCAGTTCACCGATCCGGTTGTCGCCAGGCTGGTTGTGTTTCTCTAGGAAACAATATGCTCATTTGCAGTTCCGAGGGTCTGGGGACTGTTCTGGAGCAGCAACGCAGCAACTCTCAGGCCCAGAAGCCGGCTGGCCACAGGTCCACCTCGCATCCCTCAAAGCATCAACCAACCCCTGAGGAATCGACACAACATCACCAGAACCATAAAAGGCAAATTCCCACATTCCATCGTGCCGCCACAATAACCAGATCTGAACAGGAGTATTCGATTCAAACTCCCGATTCGACAAATAAGAATACCCGACAGCCGACACGCCACCAACATTCAGATCAGAAATCACCCTCACATCACTAATCGTGTCAAACTTGGCAGCATCCTTAACCGAACGATCACGAAACTTAGCAATACCATCCCGCGCAGGATCATCAGCCCCCAACAACAAATCATCCGCCGACATAGAAGGCCGATGATATTGAACATTCACCCGCAAGCCAGCAGACCCATCCGACCCCTCCGGAACCAGCTGATAAATAAGAGCCGAATGAACCTCCGCCTGCGGCAACATCACCCACCCTACAGGAGGATCAACAATAAAAACATCCGCATAATCCTGATCAGCAATCGACCGCCAGCCCGACTCGCTTTGCCGGCCGCCAGGAACTGAGGCGCAGCCAGCCTGCACAATCAAAAGCACGAGAGAAAGCAGCAAGAAAAACCAACCCTTCTGCTTACATGAGAAGCCACCAACAGTCATAATTCCACAACCTTCAGGAAAGTCCGTTTCCTCATTTCACCTTAGGTTCTTTCCAGGTCCCAGAATAGGCATTGACTCTTTCTTGGGCCTCTCGCCGCTCATCGGCGGCATCATTGAGTTGCGCATCCGCATGCGAGAGAGTCCCCTGGTTTACCTCATAACCCTCAACGCCATTCTTGTCTAAGCTATCGACATATTCCTCAAAACCAGCTCGCTGCCTCGGAGTCATCTGCGAGTAATCCAAAATCTTGCCATCCTCAAAGAAGACTTGTTCGCCATTAAGCTTTTTACAATAGTTTTCAGGAGAATTGGTTCCGTCACCAGGAAATATGCCTTCCCGAGATAGCGCCTCATAAGTCGCGGTTCGCATATACCGTTCAGCGAGCGTATGCCCTTCCACAAGATTGGCGTTGAAACCCTCATTGTTGTTGGTAGACAGGAAGTGATCCAAGGTTCCCGGTAAAAGGTTTGACTTGGTTTGGTCGTAGATATACTGCACCAAATTATTGTCAACAACATTCGAGAAGGGAATCATTCCAACTCCCTTTGATATCAGTCCCTGCCAGGTTTGATTGATCTTATCCATAGCCTCTTTTGCCTGCCCCTCGGCCAGCGCATTGCCAGTGAAGAGCGCATCCATTGCGGGCGCCCACCGGGTATTGACAGAATTGATGATCCCAGGAGAACTAGCGTTGGCCATAGCCTCGCCATAATACTGTTGAGCTGCCAGACGCATATTGAACAAGGCTGGGGCACGACCTGAACCCTCGTAGTGGTCATCTCCAGAGAATTTAGGAGTCCCGTTGCCATTGACTTCAGGACTATCGAATGCCAGGTCAGTGAACATTCCATTCTTTCCAAGTAGGCGATCCTTCATATCTTCATCGAAGACAAAATTCCCAGCGACCACATCGAATGCTACCGATACTGAAGGGGAGGCCAAACTATCGGCAATGTCATCCATTCGCGGCGCCAAAATTGTCCCCGCCCACGAGCGCAGCGCCTTGTTGTTGTACCCGAATTTGTCCTGCCCGTCTTGAAGATCATTGTTGAGCGGCGAGCCAGCTCCATGCTCCCATTCCAAACCCTCCTGATAGCCGACCATGAAATTACCGGATATCCCAGCAGCCTGGTCACCATCGCTGGCTTTGAGGGCCTCATGTATTGCCTCCCAGCGAGAGTGAGCATTGTAGTAGTCTCCCTTCGAGGCATAGTCACCCATTCTGGGCTCGGGCGGTTCCATGGTGGTCTGTGCTACGACCTTTCCAAAAGTCTCTCCTCCGTCTTGAAAACCAAAGTAATCATCACCAGGAACGTTTCCCTGACGCCAGCCGGTCAGGTAGCGAGTCATGTTGAGAGGGCCGTCGTCCCTGCCATTTTTCTGGTCGATATCGGAGTCGTCGATCACCCCATCACGATTGACATCGACCTCGAAGGGGTGGCGCCGGATAGGAAGTCCTGGATGGCTTTGGTCCGTTTGAGGTCAGCGGAAACCAGCGTCTGATCACCGGTCATGGGGTCGAGGGAGTCAGGACGGTCCATCAGCAGGTACATGGAGTGAAGCGGGTCACGGAGCGCGGCACCATCACCACTCTGGCCTGGCGCACCAAGAATCAGGCCCATCCTGTACCCGTTCTGTCGCCGGTATTCAGCCGTTTCGTGATCCCAAGCCACAACGTCCTGAGCCACCGATCGCCCAGATGAGGTGTCAAAGTAGGCAGGCCCAAGAGCCAGGTTGAGGTTACGTGTGGCGGCGGAACCCATGAGCTGACTGATGACGTCATAACCGGCGATCTGTCCCTGCCCTAAATTGAGACCCAGTTCATGAGCATCGTACGTAGTACGCCCTGCGGCTTTGAGCTCTTCCATCCGCTGCGCTTGAAGTGCATCGAGCGTACGGCCATCATCGGTGAGCAGACCAGAACTTACGATATCGAAATTCTTCTGAGTCTCTCCGCCGTTGCAGTTGATATTCATACCACCCGTAGACAGCACCAATGCCGTCCCGATACCGTCCATCACACGCTGAGCAAGGCTTCCCCCATCAATCCCGGAAAAGTCATTGACACGCAGAGAGAATTCAACCATCTCTTCAGGCGTCAAATTCTGCATCAATGCATTAGCGTAGAATGGATTACTGAGATAATCCCCGTATTTCTCATTAAATAATCGCAGCTCCTCTTCGGTAAGTTCTTTGTCGCGCATCGCATCTGCCATGCCTGGAGCTATCTCTTGGGCATGTTCCCATTCAGCTTGCCCGTCAAGCAGAGGTATGTCGTTGAAGAGGGTGGTTCCGACACTGTTACGTGTCCCCTGCTTGGAGGGTTCCACAACAGAGTCCTGAATGCTCTTGAGAGAGTTGGCCGCATCCTGGGCATGTTGGTCCAACCCATCCATGGCTTGCCGATACGCGGCAAGGATTGATTCTTGCGCGGAGTGCAGATTCTCCGCGAGTCGGTCCCGTTCCGCGATAATCTCTACTTCAGGCGGTTCCATACCCTGTTGACGGATGGTAGTGATCTGCTCCTGCAGGGCAGCGATGCCATTTTTATAATCCCGGTCGGCTTGGTCGTAGCGGTCCCATAGATCAGGGACAATCACCGTGATCATCGCACCAACGGCGGCGCTCCAGTCGTTCAGCACCCCCACAGCGGAGGCAAAGATTCCGGGAAGCTGCCGGGTATGTGATCCAAGCTTCTGAATGGAGCTGGTGTAGGCATCCGCGGCTTCGCCGATCCAACCCGGCACCCCGTCAACCGGATTCTGAGCAACCTGGGTATGTGAGATCGATTTAGCAACCATCTCGTAGTCCGAAGCCAATCCATCGACCTGCTCCCGGACATCCGGAGGCAGGGGCATCACACTTTCACCTGACATGGTTCAGCCTTCCATTCTCGCGGCCAACGCACGAAAATTAGAAACATTCTGCCTCTCAGTCTTATCATAATTTGAGATCGCTTCCTCTTGGCCAGACCCCAGCAGAGCACAGGCATCTGAGTACTCCGACACCACCCAGCCCATCATTTTATTGAAATTCCCTAAACCTAGAATCAGGGAAACAACACCGCTGTTGTCACCCACTGGTAGATTCTCAGCAACCTTAAATGTCATCAGAGATGATATGAAAGAACTTATCCGCGCGAATTCATTCGCATCTACCCAGTCCTTCTTCGCGCTCACACCAACAGCCTCACGACTGAACTCAATATCACCCATCTGTCATCACTCCCCGTCGAGTACCCGGCTGCCATCACTCTACCGTGCCCGTGACCTCCTGAGGGAGAAATCCAAATCAGAATCCCGCCCTCGAACGGGAACTCCTCATGGTCGTCGCGGCTGCCGTCCTGGGTGAAGTCAGCGAAGAACCGCGATCAGGTCCTGAAAGCCCTTGACAGGCTGGAGCAGATCGCCGATGCGGCGGGAATCGATCGAGGCCCGCTGGCGGCGCTTGAGAACCAGTTGGGAACGCGAGGGTCATCGGGAAGGATGGGTGCATGGAATTCTCCCGTACCTCGACCGCCCGCGTCGCCACCGACCGCCCAGCCCGCTACGGCAAGCAGCTGGCCAGCCACATGAGCCGCAAGATCACCACGACCTGGGACGACGCCTCCGGCTCAGGTTCCCTGACCTTCAACCGCGATGGCCAGACCACCGGCGCGGCTGAGCTCACCAGCGAGCCCGGTTTCCTGATCCTGACGCTGCACTCCAACGACGATCACCTGGAGCGCCTAGAGGACGTCATCGGCAGGCACCTGGTGCGTTTCGGCTCCAAGGACGAGCTGACCGTCAGCTGGGTTCGCGACAACGGCCAGCCCGGCACCACCCAGCGCCCCTCCGACGAGGACTGAGAGATCGCGCCAGGAGACGACGCTGACACACGCCGCCTACCTTCCTGGCCTGGCGACTCAAGGACTCTATGGGCCGAGCATCACCGTCCTTTTGGCTGGACAGTTGGCTGGGACACCATGAATCCCTATTTGACAGATGTAAAACAGGCGCTATTGTTATACATGTGTCAAACAGTCGTGGCAGTCGTATGGAGCCCGCAGATCGCCAAGAGCAGATCGTGCGCGTTGCTGCGACCCACCTGAGCCGCGATGGAGCAGCAGGGGTCTCCATGAGCTCCATCGCGAAGGATGCAGGGGTGACCCGGGCCCTCATCTACCGGTACTTCCCAGGCAAGCAGGCACTCCTCGACGCCGTGCTGCGGCACGAGTCAGAACGCCTCCTGGCCGCAACCGAACCGGATCCGAAGCTGAGCGCTCGCGACAATCTTCACCGCTCGCTCAACGCCTACCTCGACTTCTTCAGCGCCAGCAGCGGCGGAGTGCGAGAGCTGTACACCGCTTCCGCCAACCCCGTCGCCCGGGAGTTGGTCGAGGCCAACCACGAGCTCCAGGCGACGCGCATCCTGCAGGTCCTGGAGCTCGACGACACCCCCCGTCACCGACTGGCAGCCGGCGGCTGGCTGGCGCTCGTGGAGTTCACCGGCCGCCGCGTCGTCGAGGGAGCCCCCCGAGACGACGCGGTCGACCTGTGCATCACCGCCCTGGTTGCCCTGCTCGGACAGGACTTGGCCTGAACCACACAGCAGCAGGCTCTCCCTTACCTTTCTCGATTAGATAGGAATCATCATGAAGATCGTCGTTCTGGGTGCCGCCGGCAATGTCGGCTCACGCTTCGCACGGCAGGCAGTCGCCGCCGGCCACGAGGTCGTCGCGTACGTGCGGCGTCCCGAAGCTGCCCCGGCGGGCACTGAGGTCGTCGTCGGCAGCGCCGAAGACGTCGAGACGCTGGCCTCGGCAGCGCAGGGCGCGGACGTGCTGGTGTCGGTGTTCAGCGCGGGCGAGACCCGGGCGAAGGCCTCTGGCTTCGCACGTCTCATCTACAACACCGCGCTGCGCGGCTTCCTCGCCGACAAAGCCGCGGCCGATGCGCTGCTGATGGAGTCGGGACTCAACTGGACCATCGTCTACCCCGTCAACCTCAAGGACGCCCCGGCGCTGCCGTCGCAGACGGTGAAAGCACTAGACGAGGTGAGCCGGGTGCCCGGCATGCCGACGCTGCCGATGGACAACGCCGCCGCAGGGCTGCTGGAGGTCGCGACCGACCCGGCCACCACCGGGAAGCGCCTGCTGATCACCACGCCCACCGGCTGGCGTTGACGGCCAAGTCGGTAACCCAGCGCTCCTTCGACGAGACCCACAACACCTAGCGCCTCCGGCGGGCCGTTCTATCGCCGCCGGACAGCGCACCATCCAGCCAGTTCTGGGATGCCTCGTGGTGACGTGAATCCTGATTGATCGCATAGAGCAGGACGTTTGCGTCGACGATCTTCACAATCCAGCCCGCCGGGCCAGCTCCTGGTCCTCAAACTCACCCGCCAGCTGCAGGGCATGGTCCAGGGAGATCTGCGGCCGTCCCATGACCCGGGACACCGTGTATTCCCTCGGTTGAGCGTGGGAGCCAGCCCGCACGGCGTCGTTCAGCGCCTGTTTGAAAGACACGCCTTTTGTCTTCATGGTCTGGCGGATCAAGGCCTCCACATCCGGGTCAAGTGTCACCGTCGTTCTCATGTTGACAGCATGACATCAGAAATTGTGATGCCACAGCATCATAGCCGGGTTGGCTTCTCACTGCGTGAGCGCGTGCTTGAAGTCCTGGAGCAGGTTCTGGGAGAACAGGACGAAGCGGATGAGCCAGTCGTCGTCCTCGCCGGTGCCGGCGTGCTCGCGGGCCGAGGCCATCGCGATACGCGCAACCTCGCGGGAGTCCCAGCCGTAGACCCCGGCGGAGATCGCGGGCAGCGCCACGCTGGAGCAGCCCAGCTCCCGGGCGAGACCGAGGCTGGAGTCGAAGGCCGACCGCAGCAGGGCCGGGTCAGTCTGGCCCGCGTTCCGGTTGGGACCCACCGTGTGGATGACCCAGGCCGCAGGCAGGTTGAAACCGGGGGTGGCGACCGCCTGCCCCACCGGCAGGCCACTGGGCAGGGTCGTGGCCCGCAGTTCCCGGCAGGCTGCCAGCAGTTCCGGACCCGCGGCACGGTGAATGGCCCCGTCGACCCCACCCCCGCCCAGCAGGGATGAATTCGCCGCATTGACGACGGCATCGACCTCCTGCACGGTGATATCCCCAAGGACCGCCTCGATAGTCATCTCGTCCTCCCGCGAGCGCTCGGCTACCTACAGTGCCAGGCTATCCCGGCAACGGGCTGGTCATGCCTGAAGCCGCGGCAACAGCGACACGACCCCAGCCAAGCCAGCCGGGACGACACCTAGTGTCGTATGGTGGGAGTTCGAGTGGGGGCAGTCCCAGGGCGGATGATGCGCCAAGGCAACCGAGCGAAGCGCTACTGGGCGTATCGTGATTAAGGTGAACAAAGCGAGATGTCGCATCCGGAGGAAGAATAACCGCCGAACCAAAGGGGTTATTCACGAGGAGCTTTCAGCTCGGCAAAATCCTTGTAAGCGAAGGTTTACCTTATGGTTATGAATAACCTCGAAGAAGGCCAGTGAATAACTTTTTAGGTTTGCATCTATTGGCCAGCGATATCACGTCACTCCATGGTAGATGCTCACGGACGATTCGGCATCGTGTCCGGTGGTCTTTTTCTTGGCTGGCCGCGTCTGCTGCTTGCTGAATAAGGCCCGGATCGTTTCCTAAGGCTTCATTGATCCACAACAGCCACCCCGAGTTAAGCAACCGGTTGTAGGCCCGTTTGGCAGACAGATTAGGAGTCGTCCGGCTGTACGCGCCCTCTCCAGTTGTCGCTTGCCCCCGAAACCAGCTCACCATGCGTTGCCGCCGGGAAGTATACCAGGGCCCGGGTGGGGGATAACTGCCGTCATATCCATGATAGGCATCCGAGATCGGCAGGTGCTCAGGCAACCGAGCCAGTAACCTAGCGAAATCTCGCACATCCATGTCATCAGGTTCTGAACGTAACCGGGAACGCGCTCGCTTCATGCCCGGATGATATCACCGACAAGGATAAATAACATGGCTGAGTCGCCTTTGGCTAGGAGGACGAGCGGGGGTTTAAGCGCGCAATGACCGATAGTGATCATGAGATGCGGGTGCTAGGCAGTGAGATGGAGCTGGTCGCGTCCCAGCTCGGCAAGAACAACAAATCCGCCTCGACACTCATGGCAGAAGTCAGGTACTGGCGAAGGAAATTGATAATCAGCGGCAGAAGGTGGAGACGCCGCGTTCCGCACTTGACAATGCTACTGCTTTGTTTGGTGAGAGTAATTCACGGACGAAGAGCGGCAGCCTCAAAGCCGAGACCACGTTGGTGTCCAGAATGTATCTCACAGCTCGACGTCCCGGCCCAGCGCCCCCAGCCGCCCGGGTTCAAATTCGATACCTCCCGATTCCGGCATGGCCAGCAGGTCGGCCAGCGAAACCGGTTCCAGGCGCAGCGCCTGGTCGAGAATCACCCGGACCTCGGCCTCGCGAGAACGCCCGTTCCGCCGAGCCAGGACGTCGAGTCTCGCTTTGGTGCCAGCCGGGAGTCCTCGAATCAGCAATTGCTCCACATCAACCTCCCCAGAGGATCTCAGATAATGATATCGCTGTGGCCCCTCACCCGCCTGGCCAATCCAACTGCCGGGCCGACATCCACCCGACTTGTAGATTGAAGGCATGTCCCTTCCCGAGGAGCTGACCGCCGGACTCGACGTCACCCAGGTCACGCCGGTGCACGGCGGCGACATCGCACGCGCCTACCGTCTCAACACCAGCAACGGACCAGTATTCCTAAAGACACACCCCTCCCCCACGCACCTGCTATTCGAGCGGGAGGCGCGAGGACTACGGGCGTTACGGGAGGCCGCGACGGCCGGGTTGCGGGTCCCTGAAGTACTGGTCTCGTCGCCCCGCGGACTGGTGCTGGAGTGGATCGACGAGGGCCGCCGCAGCTCCGACACCGAGGCGGCGCTGGGCGCGGGCCTGGCCGCGCTGCACCATCAGCCTCAGCCGCACTTCGGTGGGCTCGACGGCGACGAGTCGGGCTATCTGGGGTCCGTCGAGGTGGATCTGACGCCCACGTCGTCGTGGCCGGAGTTCTATCTGGAACGACGCGTCCGACCCCTGGCCAGGCGGGCCGTCGACGAGGGCCAGCTGCCGGCGGAGGCGCTGCGGCTGGTCGATTCCCTAGCCCCGAGGGCCAGCGAGCTGTGCGGACCGGACGAGCCGCCGTCGCTGGTGCACGGCGACCTGTGGGCCGGGAACCGCCTGGTCAGCCAGGACGGCGCGAACTGGCTCATCGACCCGGCCGCGCACTACGCGCATCGCGAGTTCGACCTGGCAATGATGGCGCTGTTCGGCGGTTTCGGACGAGAGGCGTTCACCAGCTACGACGACGCCTACCCGCTGGCCGGCGGCTGGCAGGAGCGAATCCCCTGGTATCAGCTGACGCCGCTGCTGGTGCATGCCATCCTGTTCGGCGGCGGCTACGGCGCGTCGGTGATGTCTGTGCTGCGCAACCTCGCCTGACGCCATCCCCCCGGTGCGCCGCCCGCCCAAGTGGTGCGCGGCGTCGCTGAGCCTGTGATGCGATAGGGATAGAACCATGGGAAATCACAGTCGTCGCGCAGTCCTGCTCAGCACCGGCGCCGCGGTCCTCGCCGCCAGCAGCCGAGTCTCACAGGCAGCTCCCCCGCCGGAGCTTAAGTCGCAGGTCCCTGGTCTCGGCGAGCTTCCGGCAGACTCTCCCGGCAATGCCACGGATCCCTTCCGTCCCGCCTACCATTACAGCCCCGCCAAGGGGAATCTCGCCGACCCCAACGGCCTGATCTATTTCGACGGCGAATACCACCTGTTCCATCAGCAGGACGGCACCTGGGCGCACGCCGTCAGCTCGGACATGGTGCACTGGAAGCCTCTTGGCACGGCCCTGCAGCACGACGCACTGGGCCTGGCGATGTCCGGCAGCTGCGTCGACGATGGCGCCAACACCTCCGGGCTGGTGCCCGGCGGCGGGATGGTCGCGGTCTACACCTCGACCACTGGCGGGGAGGCGCAGTCCCTCGCTTACAGCACGGACCGCGGGCGCTCCTGGAGGCGCTACGACGGCAACCCCGTCATCCCCAATGACGGCCGCAAGGACTTCCGCGACCCCAAGGTCTTCTGGCATGAGCCGACGAAGTCGTGGGTGATGGTCGTCTCCGTGAATGACCACGTCTCGATCTTCCGCTCCCCCAACCTCAGGCAGTGGAGTCACGCCAGCGACTTCGGCCAGGGCGCTGGGTCGCATGCCGCGGTCTGGGAGTGCCCCGACCTGTTCCCCCTCACCGACGCCTCCGACGGGAAGACCCGCTGGGTGCTGACCCTCTCGATCGGCGACAACGAGGAGACCCACGGCTCCACTGCCCAGTACTTCATCGGGGACTTCGACGGCACCACGTTCTTCCCGGAGGACGACCGGATCCGCTTCACCGACGCCGGGCAGGACTTCTACGCCGCCCAGACCTTCGAGAAGGTGGACGGCCGCCGCATCTGGCTGGGGTGGCTGGGCAACTGGCGTTACCCCTACTCCATGCCCACCGGCGACTGGCGCAACGAGATGAGCATTCCGCGCGAGTTGTCGCTGACCACCCGGGACGGGGCGAGGATCCTGCGACAGGAACCCATCGCAGAACTGGCTGGGCTGCGCAGGCAGGCGGTGGAGATCACCGGTGCCAGCGCCACGGACAACGTGGTCTCGTTCGGGACGGAACGGGTCACCGAGATCGACCTCGTCCTGGACGTCTCCCACGCCAGCGACGCCTGGCTGAGCCTGGCCCGCGGTGAGGTCGGCGGAAAGCTCCAAGAGGTCCGGGTGGGAATCGATGTCGCCAAGGGCGTGTTCTACCTGGACCGCACGAACGGCGGACTGCCGACCGTACCCGGCCGCGACGGCGGCGAGGCGCAGTTCGCCCTGCGCCGCGAGGTAGCCTACCGTCCCGCCGACGGCAGAGTCCGCCTGCACGTCTACCTGGACCGCTCCAGCGTGGAGGTGTTCGTCGACGACGGCGCCCCGGCGGGGTCCTTCCTGGTCTTCAACGACCCATCAGCCCAGGGCCTGGCCCTCGGCGCGACCGGGACCGCAACCATCGCCTCCGGCCACCTGACCCCGCTGGGACCGGCATTCTGACCAGCCTGGCTGATCGACCAGATCACCACCCTGCCTAACCTGGAGGCATGAAGACGGTCAAAGTGCAGGAAGCCAAGACGCATCTGTCAGCACTGCTTGCCGAAGTGGAACATGGCGCATCAATCTACATCACCAGGGGAACGCAGCCCATCGCGCGTCTGGTTCCTGTCACCTCAGGAGACCGCGAGCTGGGATTCAGCGGGTACCACATGCCCGACAGTTTCTTCGACGACCTGCCAGAGGAGGAACTCGCCGCCTGGGAGACGAGGTGAACACGTCTCACTCCCGGCCCTCGCTGATCCAGCGGGGATCCGGCACGACGTTGCGGCTGCCCTCCACCAGAGAGGCGACGCCATCGAGCCGCGTCATGGCTGCCTCATCCAGCTGGAGCTTGAGCGCGCCGAGATTTTCGCGCATCCTCTCAGCACGGCGGGATCCTGGGATCGACACCACCGGAAGGCCGAACTGCCGTCCCTTGGCCAGCAGCCACGCCAGCGCGACCTGCGCGTTCGTGGCGCCCAGCGAGTCGGCGACCTCCGTGACCACCGCGAGGGCCTGCTGGTTCGCATCCCAGGACTCCCCCATCCGGGGGGTCATGCCGCGGAAATCCGAGCTGATCTGGTCCCTGGTGAGGGTCCCGGTCAGGAATCCCCTGCCCAGCGGCGAGTACGGCACGAAACCAACGCCCAGCTCCGCGCACGCCGGGACGACATTACGTTCGACATCCCGCGACCACAGGCTCCACTCGCTCTGCACGGCGGCAATCGGATGAACGGCGTGGGCGCGGCGCAACTCCGGCGCGGTGACCTCGCTCAGCCCCAGGTGGCGCACCTTTCCCGCGTCGATCAGCTCACTCAACGCGCCGATGGTCTCCTCGATGGGGGTGTCCGGGTCGGGACGGTGCATGTAGTAGAGGTCGATGGTCTCGATGCCCAGACGCCGCAGCGATGCGTCACAGGCCGAGCGCACATACTCCGGCCGGCCGCTGGTGGGCGGCTCGGACCTCTTCTCCACGGTGAGGGCACCGGTGATCCCGAACTTCGTGGCGATCTGCAACTGGTCGCGGTGCCTGGCGACGAACGGGGCGAGCATCTCCTCGTTCGTGCCGGCGGGGCCGGTGGCATCCGGCCTCGGTTCGCCGTAGACGTCGGCGGTGTCGAGGAAGGTGATCCCGGCATCGAGGGCATCCTCAAGGGTGTGCCGGGCCTGGTCGTTAGTGGTGCCGCCGTAGACATGGCTGAGCGCCATGCACCCGAATCCGATGGGTGAGGTGTTCAGCCCGGGGGCGAGGGTGACGGTCATGGTGTCTCCTTGTGGGTTGATTCGTAGAGAGTTGCTTCGTCGCCGAGGTTTCCACCGTAGGTGGCGATCTTGTAGTCGGTGATGTCAAGGGCGAATTGGAGCTCGGCGATTTTGCTCCGGACCCGGGCGCGATGCTCCTGCATGACCTTGAGACGCTCTGGCTTGGTGCTAGGACCCTGCTCAACAAGGTCGATGTAGCGACGAAGTTCCGTCATGGTCATGCCCGAGACGCGCATCCGGATCAGGAAGACCAGCCGCCGCATGGCAGCCTCGTCGTAGGCACGGTTTCCCTGGGCGTCCCTGGGCACCCGCACCAGACCGAGCCGCTCGTAGTAGCGGATGGTGTGGGGACTCACCCCCAGCCAAGCCGCTGCCTGCTGAACCGGCAGCGACTCGGGCAGGTCGCCATCTGGCACTGGTCCTTCCATGTCGCCGACCCTACGCGTTAGAGCGCGCTCAAAGGCAAGCTGAAGAAGAGGCATCTTGCAGCAGGAAGAGCCACCCTTGCGTTGCAATCGTCTCTTGCGTTTCCATCGTTTGGAGTGATACTTGATGCATGAAGACGACAACCTCCCACACGGTGCTTCCGCCGGAGGATCTGGGCGACCTGACGCCCCTGAACACCTTGTTGCCAAGTCTTCCTCCTGGTATCCGCGAGGGTGTGGGGACCTTCGTCGACGCATTGTCGCGAGGCGATGCCGTTCGCATCGAGCCTGTTTCCACGATGCTGAGCACCACTCAGGCAGCCGAGATCCTGAATGTTTCCCGGACAACCCTGGTCAAGTTGCTGGAGGAGGGAAAACTCCCATACGAACAGCCCAACGTCCACCGAATGGTCCGGCTGGAAGACGTCCTCACATACAAGAAAGAACACTCCCGAAAACGCACCGCCTACTTCCAGGATTCCATGCGGCAAGCCGAAGAGACAGGCATACTACAGGAGGAGATTAGCGATTACACAGCCGCATTGAAGAAATCTCGGAATAGACGGCGATCATGACCGTCGTCTTCCTTGATGCCTGCGTTCTGGTGCCGATCACACTAACCAATGTGCTTCTCACAGCCGCCGAAGACAGCCACTCAGACCACTAAACGAAGGAAATCCACAGATTCCATTAACACGGGCTGGGCACCATGCAAGATGGCCCAAAGGAGCCCGTGTTTATGAACGGGATGGGGGCTCACCCCCAGCCAGGCCGCCGCCTGCTGAACCGGCAGCGACTCGGGCAGGTCGCCATCTGGCACTAGTCCTTCCATGCCGCCGACCCTACGCGTTGGAGCGCGCTCAAAGACAAGTCCGCCGCATCACCGACTCTCAAAGCCCGGTCAACTCACAAGGACCGGGGACGGCATCGCACCTCATGTGAGGATTCCGGATTTTTATGGTTGCCGTTCCCCGACGAGCATGATGAGGACGAGGGAATGCAACGCGAAGATTGCCGCGAGGACCCAGCCGACACGCCGGCTATCGGTGGCATTCGGTCATGAGGGCGCGGGTGCCCTCGCTAATACGCTTGTACTCGGTGTGATGGACGTAGTGGCTGGCATCGACGATCACCGACCGCCGGCAAGGGCCACTGCCCACATACTCCGCAATCTCCGCCTCGGTGTAGTTCGTTTCACGTATGGTGTAAACCAACACCGGCAGCTGCTTATCAAACCTGAGATCCCTGACCTGGGCGCGCGAGTCACTGAAGGCGGTTTCCTGCTGCCTCATCACATTCGCGCTCAGCATCATCCAGTTGGTCAGCATCCGCTGCTGTTCAAGATTCTCTTTACTGTAACCATCCGCACTGCTGGCACCGAACATAAACGAGGGATCAGCACCACTGAACGCCGTAATGACGCGCATCCACCCAGCCTGCACCATAGGCCTGAAAAACCGGAACGCGGAACCCGCCTGGCTATCGAAAAATTTCGCATGGGGAATGGTGGGATCCAAACCGACATAACCCGCAACCTCGTCGGGATACTGATCAGCAAAGGCCTGAGAATTCAATCCGCTGATGGAGTGCCCCATCAGAACATAGGGGCCTTTCACCCCAGCAGCATGAAGCGCGGTGTGAACGTCCCGGGCGATATCCCGGGGAAGCATAGAAGAGTCCGTGACATCGCTCCAGCCGTAGCCGAAGGGCTCCACCACGGTCACCGTCGCCCACTTCGAGAGCTCCTTCACCAAAGGCTCGAAATCCAGGTCCGGAGCCGGGACTGCAAGACCTGGAAGTAGAACAATACTTGTGTCACCCTGCCCAGTGGTATGAACGTGCATCTTGTGGCCGTCGACATCCACCAGCTGCCCCGGAGCCGGATGATCCGCCCGCTCCCGCGCCGTGAGCATCACATCCGCGACCTTTACACCACCCAGCACCACGGCCGCCATACCAAGCCGCCGCAGCCAGCGCCTGGAACGAGGTTTCTTCCCACCTTCACTATCCATGGGGAACACCCAACCCCAAACACCAGACACTGTCAAGTAGGGTTATTCCCCGACCTGACCTCGAGATCACCACACACAGGGACTTGGCCGTCCAAAGGCAAACCCGCTGCTGCTTGTGCTGGTTGCTGACCCCACAGCAGAGGCACCGCAAAGACCCTGGCGAAGCCGGTGCTCCTCCCACGTGGAGAATAGACGCGTGCGCGACTACTGGAACCACAACACCGCCTATCATCCGTGGCTGCTGCGCATTGCCGCCGAGCGTCCCCGCCGGAACATCCTGGACGTCGGGTGCGGCGACGGGCTGCTGTTGCAGCGACTCGCGCCGTACACCGGTCACCTCACCGGCATCGAGCCAGACGTCGCGGCGCTCTCCCGCGCACAGGCCCGTCTGGCCGGCATCCCCAACGTCACGCTCAACGCCTCCAGCTTCGCGGCCTTTGATCCGGGAACGGAGCACTACGACCTGATCACCTTCGTCGCGTCGCTGCACCACATGGACCTGGCTGACTCCCTGACCAAGGCGCGCGACCTCCTGGCACCGGACGGCGACCTCCTGGTCGTCGGGCTGGCGGCGGAACGCACCCCCTGGGACTGGGCCTTTGCCGCGCTGGCACTTCCCTGGGCCAGGCTCGGCTCAGCGCTCCATCACGAAACCGACCCTGGGGTCCTGACGACGCCACCGACCACCTGCCTGACTGAGATCCGCACCACCGCGCGCAACCTGCTGCCAGGCGTCCGGATCCGCCGTGGCCTCTATTACCGCTACCTGCTCCGCTGGACCAGAAGAGCCTGCCGGTAGGCGTCCATCGCCGCCCTGGCTGAGTGAAGCGACGTGCCGGGCTGAGGACGCTGCTATGGTTGGAAACGTCGTTGGTTCGGCGTTCTGGCGTCGAGGCAAGAGGGAATCCGGTGAGAATCCGGGACTGTCCCGCAGCGGTGAGTGGCGACGATGGCTTTCACAAGGCACTGGAGAGATCTGGGAAGCGAAAGCCGGAGGTTGGTGTTACACCTGGAACCACAAGTCCGAAGACCTGCCAGCGATCCGCCCGTACCTCGGGCGGAGGCGACGACCTCGTGGACTGGGTCAAGGCTGTGAATGGGTCACAGGCCCTTCTCATCGTCTGCTGGTACGCGATGTCGCGTGAAGCCTCGGATGAGAGTGGAGATGCTCGAGAAGATTCTGGCTGCGGACCGCAGTACGGTCGCTGTTCGTGAAAGCCGCTTGCGGGGGCGGCGGGTCTTGCATGTGCCCCACGCAACAGCGGACGGGCCCGGCGGAACACGTTGCCATGGCTCTCGCCCAGGTCCATCGAGCACTGCGGCACAGCCAGTGATCCGTCCTGACTGGCGCATACCCCACCCATCCGGGGCACCACGCGGAGACCGGGAAACCGGGCTCCAGCATCGTCGCGCCACACCATGACCACGTAGTACGTGTCGTCCTGAAGGGAGCCGCTCTCCTTCACCGGGGGTGGTGGTCAGGGAGGAAGGAGCGCCCTTGGTGATTGACTGCTGCCGCGTTCCCGCCCTTCGTTACTCCGGCGGAAACAGGACTCCGGCAGCACGCCCAGGCCGCTGATCCTCAGGGTCGGCGGCCTGGGCACAGTCAGGACCCAGCGGGCGGGTGCTCAGCGACGGCTTGGGGGCTGCGGCCACAGAAGGCCGGGTCAGGTGAGCGGCGCCGACTCCTCAGTCAGGCCCAGCAGGAGCCCACGCAGCTGCGCCACCCCCTCCTCGGTCTCCTCACCCCAGACATAGGCCGCGGCGCACCCCTCAGCGGCTCGCCGCACCAAGCGGATCCGGTCGTCAGGCAGACCATCGGCGGCGAACTGCTCGTCCCACCACCGGACATTGTCGGCTATGGCCTGTTTCACCTCGGGAATGTCGATCATGGGATACCAGGTGGAGGAATCCGCGAAGTACACCATGGCCTCCCCCGACCCCCCGCACAGAGCACGGACGTAGGCGCGCAGCATCTTGCCGGGACGGTTCTCAGACAGGTCGAGGAAACCCTCGACCTCCGAACGCAGCTGCCGCGCACAGTCCTCACCGAGAGCCCGGATCAAGTCATTGCGAGACGGGAAGTGATGCAGCAGACCTCCCTTGGACATTCCCGCAGCCTCAGCGATCCTGGCCAGGGATACTGACGTGCCGTGCTTGCCCATGAGGTCGCTGGCGGCGTCGAGGATCGCCCGCCGTGTCCGGTCTGTGCTCCGGGTTTTTCCGCTGGTGGCCATGGACTCACCGTACCGCCGCACCCATCCCGTCACAAACCAGATAGGATGAAAAACATTCCAATTGGTATTGAATTACCGACCATATGGTCTGTAGCCTTGCGGGGTGCCACACAACGAGAACTCAATGACTCCACACGTCCAGGCCGAGACCGTCCCACCGCTGACAGCACGGCAGTGGGGCACCATCGCAGTTCTCACAGGTGCGGTCATGCTGCTGGCGATCGACGGCACGGTGCTGTCGCTGGCCGTGCCCCGGCTGACTGCCGACCTGGCACCTTCGGCCACAGAGCTGCTGTGGATCGGCGACGTCTACTCCTTCGTGCTGGCAGGACTGCTGGTCACCATGGGAAACGTCGCTGACCGCATCGGACGGCGTCGCCTCCTGCTGATCGGATCAACCGGCTTCGGGCTGGCCTCGCTGCTCGCGGCCTTCGCGCCCACAGCGGGGGTCTTGATCGCCGCCCGCGTCTTCCTCGGGCTGTTCGGCGCAACCATCATGCCCTCGACGCTGTCGATCCTGCGCGACGTCTTCCGGCATCCGCTGCAGCGCACCCGCGCCATCGCGGTCTGGTCGGCTGGCGCCACCGGCGGCGCGGCGGTGGGTCCGCTCGTCGGAGGGTTCCTGCTGGAGCACTTCTGGTGGGGGTCGGTGTTCCTGATCAACCTGCCGGTGATGGCCATCGTCATCGTCGCGGGACTTCTGGTCCTGCCGGAGTCGCGGGGTAACGCCGACGCCCGGATAGACGCCGTCTCGGCGCTGCTGTCGATCGTGGCGATCGTGCCCATCGTCTACGCAGTGAAGCATCTGGCCGCCCAGGGTTTCGACGTGACGGTGGTCCTCACGGCGCTGGTGGGCGCGACGGCCGGATGGGTTTTCGTGCGCCGCCAACGGCGGCTAGCCACGCCGCTGATCGACATCAGCCTGTTCCGCATCCCCGCGTTCACGGGGGCCGTGCTGGCCAATGGCATCGCGATCTTCGCCCTGGCGGGACTGCTGTTCTTCTTCTCGCAGTACCTGCAGCTGGTGCGCGGCCTCAGCCCGCTCATCGCCGGGCTGGTCGAGCTGCCGGCCACGATCATGTCGGTACTCGTCGCCCTGGTCGCAGTGGCGATCGTGAAACGCCTGGGCGCGGGCCGCTCCATCGCCACCGGCCTGACGCTGGGAGGTGGCGGCCTGGCGCTGGTGGGTTTCGCCGCCGGGCAAGAGGGTATCCACTGGATACTCATCGGGGTGAGCGTCGCTGGGCTGGGCATCGGCCTGGCGATGACCCTGTCCACCGACGCCATCGTGTCGGCGGCCCCGGTGGAACGGGCGGGAGCGGCCTCGGCCATCTCAGAGACCGCCTACGAGCTGGGCGTGGCGATGGGAATCGCGCTACTCGGGTCGCTGCAGACGGTCTTCTACCGCTGGCTGCTGCAGACGCCCAGCGGCTTGGACGACGCTATCGCCGCGCAGGTGCGTGAGTCGCTGCCCATCGGCCTCAAGGCACTCAACGAGACCGTCGCGATCCAAGCCGAGGCAGCGCACCTGGCCCGTGAGGCCTTCACCTCAGGCGTGCAGACGACCGCCGTGGTCGCGGCCGTGCTCCTGATCGTTGCGGCGCTCACAGCCTGGAAGCTGATCCCAAGCCAGCGTCCCCAGGAGGCCCCGTCGAAGACCACCTGATGAAAGTCATCACCGCCCCGGCGCCATGGGCTCTTATCAACTGTCGGCACCAGAGGAATCTCCAAGTTCCCACAGCGCAGCGACAGGAAGACCCCAGAGCCTGGGGGCGTAGCGATAACCCTCAGTTCCCGTGTTCAGGACGATCCCAGCCACGAACCGGTCACCTAACCGGTCACGAAGCCGGACCAGCCCGTCGAACTGGCGTGCCTGAAAGGACGAGGCCGCCTTCACCTCGATCCCGACGACATTGCCGTCAGACAGCTCCACGACAAGGTCCACCTCCGACCCGTCGATGTCGCGATAGTGATACAACTCGAACTTGGCGGCACTCCACGTACGCTGCTTCAGCAATTCAGAGGCAACCAGCCCCTCCAGGAACCGGCCAAAGGCCTCGGGCTGGGTCAGGTTTGCCAACTGCTGCCCGGTGACTCCCGCCAGGCGCACCGCCAGCCCGGAGTCAAGCACCAGGGTCTTGGCTTTGCCAGATTCGCGGCGGGCCAGGTCAGGTTTCCACGGCCGGATTGAGGTGATCAGCTGCACATCCTGCAGCAGGTCCAGATACGTACCGACGCTTGAGGCCGGAATGTCGGAACGCAGCCCGAGCTTGGCCTTGACGGTCTCTCCCATCTGACCCGCTGCAAGCAGTCTGAGAAGCGCATCAACCCTCGCCGGCCGCACCTGACGCCGGATCCCCAGCAGATCCCGGTGCACGATCCCGGTCAGGTAGGAGTCGAACCAGACATCACGCAGATCCGACGGCAGAGAGCAGGCTTCCGGAAAAGAACCTGCAACGCAGCGCTGGACATAGCCATCGCGCCTGACTCCGGAGCGGAATCCTGCAAGATCCGTCACGCTGAGCAGCGCTGGGACGAAATCGGCCACCTTGCGTTCACGTTCCCCTTGGTCGAAGCCGAAGAGGTTGAGCCTCGCCACTCGTCCCGCCATGCTGTCCTGCGTACCTGACATCCGCAGCAGGCTTGCAGAGCCAGTCAGCAGGAACCGCCCTGGGCGTCGTTCCTGGTCAATGAGCGCTTTAATGGTTTGTGTCAAAGAGGGCAGCAACTGGATCTCATCGACGATCACGGTCCGGTTGGTGTCCTGCGTCAGGAGCCCGATGGGATCTGCATGAGCGGCATCCCGCACATGCGGGAGATCAAGGTTGAGGACCACAGCATCGGGCGCCACCTGTGTGACGAGGGTGCTTTTGCCGACCTGCCGGGCACCCTCGACGAGCACTGCGGGAAACGTCTGGAGGTAGCGCCTCAAGACAGGCGCAATACTGCGTTTGACAAGCCCAGACATACCCGAAGTTTAGCAAACTCGTTGTTCCGCGGACCCAAACTCGTTGTTCCGCGGACCTGAGTTCGTTGTTCTACGGGACCGAGTTCGTCGTTTCGCGACTCATCCGGACCCGCTCAGCGGTACCGCTCCAGCCTGCGGCGCAGGGGTTTGAGCAGGAGCAGCTCCAGGGCCAGGGTGAGGGCGGCCATCACCGCGGACAGGGCGAACACGTCGGCAGTCTCCAGGTTGGTGCGGGCCTGCTGTACCTCCGCGCCCATGCCGGTGGCGGTGCTGAGCAGCTCCGCCATCACCGTCAGCCGGATCGACTGCCCCAGCGCGATGGTGACTGCCGACAGCACCGGCGGCACCACCGCGGGGACGATGACCCGGCGGACGGTGCCCCACAGGCCGAACTGGAACAGCCGCGCCATCTCCAGCAGATCCGGGTCGACGTTGGCGACAGCGTCCCGCAGCGTCGTGACCAGCAGCGGCAACGTCACCAGGGCGACCACCAGTAGCACCACTCCGGCGGTCGGTCCCAGCCACAACACCCCGACCACCACGACCACGATGGGCGGGATCGCCATCAGTAGCTGCGCCCAGGACTCGGTCAGCTCCGCGACGGGCTTCCAGGTGCCCGCGGCCCATCCCCAGGGCAGGCCGATCAGGCAGGCGATCCCCAAGCCGGTCAGCGCCCGCTGCAGGGTGAGCAGCACCGAGCCTGCGAGCTCCTCGTCGCGGATCAGCCCCAGCAGCGCCTCCCAGGTCGCGCGGGGCCCCGGGAAGGCGTAGACGGGGTAGCTCGCCGACGCGAGGTCCCAGACCACCACCATGGCGGCGAGCCCCACCCACCACAGCAGGACGGCCCGCCACCGCGGCGAGTCCTTGTCGGTTGAGGTCACCTGGGGTCAGCCAGGTAGAAGTCGTCGGCCGGCATCTTGCCGCCGACGATGTCGGGGCTGAGCGTGGTCAGGCGTGTGTAGAAGTCCACCAGGTCGTCCTTTGCCCGCTGCGCCGGAACGACTTCCAGCTGAAGCCTGGGGACCACGCTCTTGACGACGGCCTCCGGCACCTCCGTCTTCTGCGTGATCGCGGCGAGGGCCTTCTCGTCGAGGGCGTTGACCTGCGCGACCGCGGCATCCAGCTCGTTGAAGACACCGCCGACGAGCGCCTTGTCCGAGTCGGCCAGTTTCGAGGGCATCACCACACCAGCCATCGGGAACCGCGCCTGACGGCCGGTGACGCTGCCCCACAGCTCCTGCAGGTTGAGGGTGCGGTCGAGGGTCTTGCCGGCCTCCTTGGCCTTGCCCTGGACGACGGTGGCGACGTGCTCAGGCAGCACGGCGTATTCGATCTGCCCGGAGAGCAGCGGCTGGACGATCTCAGAGGCCTGCTCATACTTCGCCACCTCGATGCCCTCGGCCCCGCCGTCGAGGGAGATGCCGCTTTGGGTCATCAGATAGCGGAACACCAGGTCGGGCATGTTATTGGGCATCGGCACCGCGACCTTCTTGCCCTTCAGCCCCTCGACGCCCTGCGCCGACGACCCCTCCGGACCGAGGACGTAGAGCATGCCCCAGACGGTGATGGCGGCGAGCCGGATCGGCAGTCCCTTGTTGAATAGGTTCGCCGAGGCGTAGGACGGGGTGGCGACCAGGTCGGTCTCGCCGTTGACGATCAGCGACTTCATGACCTCGACGTCGGTCCAGTTCTGCACGTCGGTCTTCCCGACGAGGCCGTCGAGTTTGCCGAGGGTCCCGAAGGAGGCCATGGGCGCCATGAACGCCAGGGTGGTGGGGACGTGGACGCGTAGCGTCTCCAGCTTCGACGGCGACCCCGTCTGACTGGGGCTGGAGTTCGACTGCTGGGAGCACCCGGCCAGGCCTGCGGTGCCGAGCAGGCCGAGGCCTGCGAGGGTGAACAGGGAGCGACGCTTCATGATTCTTCCTTGTCGGTGGTGGGGGCGGTGTCGGTGGTGAGCTGCCAGGTGCCGGGCGGGCCGTCGAGGTGAAGATGAAGGTGGGAGACCTCGTCGGCCTCCTCAGGGTCGTGGGTGACCCACACGGCGACGACCTCCTCCTCGGCGAGCAACTGGATCAGGTCGGCGCGCAGCGCCATGGCTAGGGGTTTGTCGAGGGCGGAGAAAGGCTCGTCGACGAGCAGCAGGGCGGGGCCGGTGGCCAGGGCCCGGGCTATCGCGACCCGCTGCCGCATGCCGCCGGACAGCTGCCGCGGGTAGAGGTGCGTGGACTGCTGGAGGCCGACCCGGGCCAGCCACTGCTGGGCGATGAGGTCCGGGTAGTCGCCGCCGACCACCAGGGCGACATTCCGGTGGGCGCTGTACCAGGGCAGCAGCCGGGGCTCCTGGAACACCTGCGCCAGCCGTCCCTGGGGACGCGAGACTGACCCGCCGTCGCAGCGGCTGAGCCCCGAGATGGCCTTCAGGAGGGTGGTCTTGCCCACCCCCGACGCCCCGGTGACGGCGAGGGTCTGCCCAGGCGCGACGACCAGGTCCAGGTCTTTGATGAGGACGTTGTCGCCGCGGACCAGAGTGACGCCGTCGAGGACTAGGTCATCAGCCATCGGCTGGCTCCGCCGTCTTACGGGCGAGGATGACGATGCCACCCATCAGGCGTCCCTGGAGCTGGAAGCCCTGGCGCATGGCCTTGAGCCGGTCGCGGGCACCAGGTAGCCGGCGGGCGTTGCGCCAGAACCGCAGTGCACCCCACAGGCCCTCGTCGGAGATGAGACGCCTGGGTTCGAGGAGGTGCAGGGGCGCGCGGTCGTGCCACTCGGCGGCCAGGCCGTGGGCGGCCAGCAGCTCGGTCCAGCCCTCCAGGGTCAGGGGCCGGGCACCGACCTTGATGATGCGGGAGAGTTCCTTGCGGGCGGTCTCGCGTTCCTCGTCGGTGAAGTCAGGGAGCCAGGCCATCTCGTGCATGGCGTAGCGGCCGCCGGGACGCAGCAGCCGGGCGGCCTCCGCGACGATGGCATGCTTGGCCTCCTGTGACTGGATGGTGAGCATGGCCTCGCCGACCACCAGGTCGGCGCTGGCGTCGGGCAGACCGGTGTCCTGCGCGTCGGCCACCACGTATTCGGCATCCGGATGGCGTCGCAGGATGTCCTTGACGGCGTCGCGGCCCTCCGGGTTGGGGTCGACGCCCCGATAGGTGTGCGGGTTGCTGCGCAGCAGCACCTCGGCGGTGGCGCCGACTCCGGGACCGAGTTCAACGATGTCGTCGCTACTGGCGGGCTTCGCCTGTTCGAGCAGCCTCGCGGTGAGCAGCCGCCCGCCGGGCCTCAGAATGCGTTTGCCGAGCTTCGCGAAGAGCCAGTGGCCCTGCATCCGCCCGGCCTCCGGACCTGACCTGTCCCCCTTACCCCCAGCCTGCTGTGATTCCGCGCTGCTCATCCTGGACCTCTCAAGCGACTCGGACGTGGACGACGAGCGTAACTCAGCAGCAGCCATTTTCGAAAGGGTCGTGTGCTGTTATCCTTACTGGCGCGGGGGATCCGCGCCGCGATCACAGGGTGTGTCGCGGATCACCTCGCACCAAGGGCACAGCCGCCCTGGTCCAGGCATCCGCAGCACGCGAGCAGGCAATCCACAGCGCACGAAACCCCTGGCCGCAGCGTGCGCGGCGGCCAGGGGTTTCGGGATGATGCCGTCAGCGACCCACTACTTGGATGCGGCCTCCGCTTTGTTGTCAGCGCGGTCGACGGATGGGTCCTCGCCGGCCACTATCTGACCGACATCCTCGACGAACTCCTTGTTCTTCCAGTAGTCGGAATGCCCACCCTCGTTGGAGGAGATATGCGTGACGCCAGACATATTGTGTGGCTTCTCTCCCAAACCAGCAGCCTCTTCCCCGGCACCCAGGGCTTTCCCAAGGGCTTTGTTCTTCCACCCGGTTCCCTTGCCTGCTACAACGTCATCATCGTTGGCGGAGGCGTAGACGTGTCCTTCTGGAACGTTGTACTGGTGCACATCGGTGGCCCGGCCACCCGGCGAGCCGTAGAGCACCATGTCATCGACCACACCAGTCTTGGTGCTCAACGCAGCCGTACCAGCGGTGAGAGAACCATAGGAATGGTCGACGGTGGTCAGATGCGGGTCGGTGCCCTGCGACTGATGCCAGCTATGAATCCCCTCATGGAAGCTGTTCAACGCCGGAGCAGCCTCATCAGCTCTATTCGCGTTCATATACTCCCATTGATGACCCTTGTAATCATCGCTAATCTCTCCAAGCCCGGGAGGCGCATCATAGCCAAGCCACGCCACAGCAGCCGTGTTCTCAGCCCCGGCCGCGTCACGCAGCGCCTCCGCATTGCTCACCAACCCAGGCAAGCCCTTCCTTGCGGTTGTGCTAATCCCGGGGACCAAAGTTGTGACGTTCTCTGCTGTATCGACATCACCAACAGAGATGGCGGCCCGGACATCTCCGTCACCGGATGCATCCAGATAGAGCAGATGGTACGGAGACTCCGGAAGACCATCACTGGCCATGGGATCCCCATAGGGATGCATCAGCTCCTCGATCTTCTCCAAATCCTCTACCTTCAACCGAGCATTGTCCACCTTCTGCTGGGCAGCAGCATATTCAGGACTATTCATGTCCCATTTATCGCGTGCCGCTTCGGCGGCCGCGAGCTCTTCTGCCGCCTTGGTTCTCTCCGTTTGAAGACGTATCTCATTCGCCTTACCGCGCGCGTCCATGGAGATGCCATCCAGGTTGCCGATAGCCTCTGGATGCTCAGCAATGATCTTATTCTTCTCATCCTCGGTGAGAGAGTTCCACCAGGCACTCACCTCCGTGGCCGACCAGCCCTCCTGCGGCAGATCCGGCAGCCCCTGCGACTCACTCGCCGAGGTCTCCGAGCACTGATAGGTGCCGTTGTGAACAGCGGTCAGACGATTTCGATAAGCATCGTCAACCTCAACAGCACGGTCAATAGCAGCTTTAATTAAAGCCTCCAGTTCTCCCTTTTTTAGGTTTCTCGCAGCATTCTCTGCCTGACACGACTTCGGATCTCTGCTCTCTCCATTTGGAGCTGGAGTATCTGGCACAACAACTTCATAATCGACACTGCCTTCAGCACTGATACTGAGATATGTGTACGTCGCCACAAAAGAGGTGCACTCCTGCACTTTGGTCTGCACATCCCACACACCGTCTGCGGCGTCTGCGGTGGCCATCATCAACTCGGAGACATCATTGACCAGCTTGTCAAGACCCGAGTTCAAGGACCCCAGCGAAGACGACATCGCATTCACCGCGGCCCCCGTCGACTGAATCCTGCCCTTAGCGCCGGAAGCATCCTGCGCCTCAGTCCTCAACGTACTGCGCGCAGTGGACAGATTCTGCGAGGTCGTATTGAGATTCGCAGGATCCCATTGCTGGATCTCAGCCCATCCGATAGCCATCAGTTGCCCTCCATTCTGTTCTGCCAATCCCCGTAAGTACCTGTGTTTGTGGTCCCAGAAGCGTCCGACTGGGGAGACAGTGTCCCCGCGGAACGCAGTGATGCCTCGACGTCAGCCTCGTTCTGACCATAGGAGTTCGCTGCGGACTGCACGTCATCGCTGAAGTCCTGATACTTGTCCTTGAGGTCTGAACGCCTTTTGTCGACCGTGCTGGCGGTCGACTCGATCCACGAGCTGGCTGATGCGGACCCCGTCATGGCAGAGGGCGCATCCGCCATGGCAGTCACCAGATCGACAGTCCCGATCTGGCTGGCAACGTCCGCGGTGTCTGAGGACAACGCCTCCAAGTCGCCGGTCACAATATTCACATCACTCACACGATCCTCCAACTCTGTCTGGCCACGCGGTACCGGTAAAACCCCCAGTCAGTTTGCTATTGCTAACCGACCCAGCCAGAGCGTACACGGTCTGCGGGCCGAGTAAAAGCACGGGCAGTCTGCGTAGAATCTGCCCGTGCCAGACCTGACCCAAGCCCAGCGCAACGCCGTCTCCGAGCTGCTCCGCGTCTCGCCGGTGATAGACGACCTCGCCGCCCGCTTCGACAAGGCCGGACACAGGCTCTACCTCGTCGGCGGGTCCGTCCGCGACGCGATGCTGGGAGGCATCGGCCACGACCTCGACTTCACCACCTCCGCGAGCCCCGGTGAGACGCACGCCATCCTCAGCGACTTCACCCCGTCGACCTGGGACATCGGCCGCGACTTCGGGACGATCGGCGCGATGAAATGCGAGGGGGACAAGGAGTGGCAGATCGAGGTCACCACCTTCCGGGCCGACGCCTACGAGCCCGGATCCCGCAAGCCGGTCGTCGCCTTCGGGGAGCGCATCGAGGAGGACCTCGTGCGCCGCGACTTCACCGTCAACGCCATGGCGGTGGACGTCGTGGCGGGTGAGTTCGTGGACCCGTGGGGCGGGCTGCGTGACCTCGCCGACGGCGTCCTGCGCACCCCCGCCCCGGCGGAGGTCTCGTTCAGCGATGACCCGCTGCGCATGCTGCGGGCCGCGCGGTTCACGTCGCGGCTGGGTTTCCGGGTAGCCCCGGAGGTCCAGGACGCGATGAGGGACATGGCCGAGCGCATCACTATCGTCTCGGCGGAGCGCGTGCAGGGCGAGTTCACCGGGCTGCTGCTCACCGACTCCCCCCGCGAGGGTCTCGACCTCCTGGTGCGCACCGGCGTCGCCGAGCATTTCGTCCCGGAGCTGCCCGCGCTGCGCCTGGAACGCGACGAGCACATGCGTCACAAGGATGTCTACGCGCACTCGCTGACGGTGCTGGAGCAAGCCATCGACCTGGAGAAGGCCCGCGGCCACGAGCCGGACATCGTGAGCCGGCTGGCGGCGCTGCTGCATGACGTCGGCAAGCCCGCGACCCGGCGGTTCGAGGGGTCCAAGGTGACCTTCCACCACCACGACGTGGTGGGCGCGAAACTGGTCAGCAAACGCCTGAAGGCGCTGAAGTATTCGACGGCGATCGTGAAATCGGTGGCCAAGCTGGTGGAGTTGCACCTGCGGTTCCACGGCTATGGGGAGGCCACCTGGAGCGATTCGGCGGTGCGGCGCTACGTCCGTGACGCCGGCGACGAGCTGGAGCGCCTCCACATCCTCACCCGCGCCGACTGCACCACCCGTAACCGCAACAAGGCCACACGGCTGCGCCGCAACTACGAGGAGCTGGAGTGGCGCATCGACGAGCTGGCGGCGCAGGAGGAGATCAAGGCCATCCGCCCGGACCTCGACGGGTCGCAGATCATGGAGATCCTCGGCATCGCGCCAGGCCCGCAGGTCGGGAAGGCGTACAAGTTCCTCCTGGACCACCGCATGGAGCACGGCCCGGCCACGCAGGAGGAGGCAAAGGCCATACTGCTCGACTGGTGGTCCAAGCAGGCCTGAGCACCTGAGTCAGCCTGCCACCGTCCTGCCCACTCCCCCAGCTACTCCCCCAGGTTTGCTGGCCTTACTGACGTTTCGCTGGCCTTGTGTGCGTTTGCTGGCCTCACAGCACAGGCAAACGCATATAAGGCCAGCAAATACGGCATAGCGCCAGCGAAACTTATCAACCAGGCGATACAACAGCCTGGGAGAGCTCTACCGGTTGAGTTTCTTCGACTGGGAACGCCAGATCAGCACCACCACAACTAACCAGGCCGCATACATGATCCCGACCTCAACAGGGCCCACACCTGCAAACAGTGAGATCATAGAAGCCATAATTAGCGGTACGATCGCCCAGACGAGAACCAGCAGAATCAGAAGAAAAAATTTTTTCATTCAATTACCCTGAGATAGTAGTGACATTTGCCATATGGTTTGATTTGGCATGAATCATACCAGTCGAATAGTAGCTTGCATGGCAACCATATCTCACTATGCAATGACGAATCTTAAAGGCGTTATTCACGACCTGGCGATCACCTTCTCATAGGCTTCTTTGACGGGGATCGTCAGCTTGTAGCAGTGCGTGATGCTCGGCGGCTCCGGCTTCCAGCCCTTCTCCTCGGTTTCCTCCGTGCCGAGCAGCTCCAGCCCGGACCAGGTCGCCGACACGATGGACTCTCTCCGGATACTCGCCATGCCCTGCTGCCACTGACTCACACAGCCACACACAAAGAACAGGCAAGCCGTCAGCAGACCCGCCATCACCCTCAAAGCCCGGCGCACATCGTCTCCTCACCTTTGATGGACACGTCGCAGTTCACCCTGCCAAAAGACGCCTCAGACGGCAAGAGCTCCTGCCGAAAGATGGACAGGGACCGGGGATTACACACCCAGCGGACTGGCCTCCAGGCATCCACCCACAACGGCCATTGGTGAAGAAACCACCTAGCCGGAGCCGCATTTCGAAAGGGCGCCCTGCCTTGCCAGCAAGAATTCCGGTTCAGGTCATTATTCGTTATAAACGGTGTTACAGACGGTAAAGGACCCCGCCGAGGGACTTCGATGAAGCTTCCTCCCCATCGCGACAAACACGACGACCGGTCGGCCGGACCCGATACGGCGGGGATGCTGACGGAGGGAGCCCGTAGACTGTAAGGGGTGGAGACCAACAGGACCGTACCGAACTCGACCTACCGGATGCAGCTGCACGGAGGGTTCACCTTCGACGACGCCGCGGCGTGGCTGCCATACCTGCACGCGCTCGGCATCACCCACCTGTTCTGCTCTCCGATCCTGCAGGCGGCACCGGAGTCCACCCACGGCTACGACGTCGTGGACCACTCTCGGATCTCTGAAGAGTGCGGAGGGGAGGACGGATTCCGGCGGCTCTCGCAGGCAGCCCACGAGCTGGGTATGGGCGTCGTCGTCGACGTGGTGCCCAACCACATGGCGGTCCCCACTCCCCTGTGGCACAACCGCGCCCTGTGGGACGTGCTGCGCCGCGGCGCGGAGTCGGAGTACTCGGATTGGTTCGATCTCGACATGACTGACTCCCAGGCCATTCTCATGCCGGTGCTGGGGCACCGGATCGGCCGGGAACTGGAAAACATCAACCTGACGACGGCAGTCATCAACGGCGAGGAGCAGCCCGTCGTCACCTACTACGACCACGTCTTCCCGGTCCGCCCCGGCACTGAGGAGCTGCCTCTGGAGGAGCTGCTGGAACGGCAGTGGTACCGCCTGGCCTACTGGCGGATCGGCAGCGAGGAGTTGAACTACCGCCGTTTCTTCGACGTCGACACCCTGGCCGCCATCCGCGTCGAGGACCCGGCTATTTTCGAGGCCACCCACCGCAAACTGCTCCAGCTCTTCCACGACGGCCTCATCGACGGCTTCCGCATCGACCACATCGACGGCCTGGCCAACCCCCGCCAATACCTCGCGGATCTCCAGCGCGCCACGGGCGGCTGCTGGGTGGTCGCGGAGAAGATCCTCGAATACGACGAGGAGCTCCCCGCCGACTTCGAGTGCGCCGGCACCACCGGCTATGACTCCCTGCTACGGGTCGCCGGCCTGTTCCACGTCCCCGGCAGCGTCCCCAGGCTCACCGACCTGTGGGAGCGCCTGTCCGGGTCCGGCGAGGGCTTCGCGTCGACGGTGCTGAACGCCAAACGCACCGTGGTGAAGGAGTCGCTGTTCACGGAGCTGAACCGCCTGGTCAACATCGCGATGGCCATCTGCGAGGACGACATCCGGCTGCGGGACTACACCCGCCGCCAGCTCAGCCACGCCATCAGCGGGCTGCTGTACCAGTTCAGCCGCTACCGCGCCTACGTGGAGCCGGGACGGGTCAATCCCGAGTCAGAGCGGGAGATCATCACCGAGGCGGCCGCGAGGGCCCGGGAGTACCTCACAGCCGACGAGCTGGACGCCCTGGACTTCGTGGTGGCGCTGGCCCTCGGCGAGACCGGTGAACAGGACATGGGCGGGGCGGACACGCTGCCGGCGCCGTCGCAGATCCTCAACCAGCTGCCGGGCCGCGCGCACGAGTTCCTGGACCTGCGCTCCGAGTTCATGGTCCGCTTCGCCCAGACCTGCGGACCGGTGATGGCCAAGTCGAAGGAGGACACCGCCTTCTACCGCTGGAACCGGTTCATCGGGGTGAACGAGGTGGGTTCGGACCCCAACATCATCGGGATCAACCAGGACGACTTCCACGGCTTCTCCCGCGCCCTGGCCGCCGACTGGCCCACCGCCATGACCACCCTGTCCACCCACGACACCAAACGCAGCGAGGATGTGCGCGCCCGCCTGGCGGTGCTCACTGAGTATCCGCGCGAGTGGGAGCAGTGCGTCAACGAGTTGCGGACGGCGACGGCGGAGTCCCGTCCGGTGCTGCTCGACGGCGGCACCGAGTTGTTCCTGTGGCAGACCCTCGCCGCCACCTGGACGCTGCCCGGCACCGCCGCGGGCGCGGAGGTGATCTCCGCCGACCGGCTGACGAAGTACCTGACCAAGGCCATCCGGGAGGCCAAGCTCCACACCAGCTGGACCACTCCCGATGAGGCCTATGAGGAGGCCGTCCTTGAGTTCGCGACGGCCTGCCTGGCCAATCCCGAGGTGGCCGCCGCGCTGGATGCGTTCACGGAGCTGACCTTCCAGTCGGTGCGCGCCAACGTCCTGGGGCAGAAGCTGATCCAGCTCACCATGCCCGGCGTCCCGGACCTCTACCAGGGCTGCGAGGTCGTGGACCTGTCGCTGGTGGACCCAGACAACCGCCGTCCCATCGACTACTACCGGCGGGCCGGGGTGCTGGGGTCGCTGATGATGAACCCACCCGCCGACCTGGACGCAGAGAAGCTTCTCGTGACGTCCCGGGCGCTGCTGCTGCGCCGCGACCATCCGGAGGCGTTCCGCGGCCCCGACGCCGACTACCGGCCGGTGTCGCTGAACACCGGTCACGCTGTGGTGTTCGAGCGCGGCTACAAGGACTCGGAGACCCCCGTGGCCATCGCGGTCGCGACGCGGGTGCAGTCGGGGCTGGACGAGACCGGCTGGGGGGACGCGGAGCTGGTGCTCCCGAACCTGCGGTTCCTCGACGTCCTGTCCGGCCAGGAGTACCCGGGCGGTGCCACGCCGCTGGCCGACATCCTCGCCACGCTGCCCGTCGCCCTGCTCGTCCACCAGGTCGACGTCGATTGACCCCGTGATCCTGGAAGGAGATCCCAATGCGTGACATCACCCGCCCCGAGGTCTGGGCCCCCGACGCTGAGCTGGTGGAGGTGATCGCCGACGGATCAGCCACTGCCATGACTCGCGGCGAGGGCGGCTGGTGGCGGTCAGAGCCGCTGCCGCCTGGGACGCTGTACCAGTTCCGGGTCGACGGCGGGATGCCGCTGCCCGACCCACGGAGCCTCAGCCAGCCCGACGGGCCGCACGGGCCGAGCCGCATCGTCGACCCAGCGCTGTTCCAGCGTCCCGGTGATTTCAGCGCGGACCTGCGGGGAGCGGTCGGGTATGAGCTGCACATCGGCACCTTCACCCCGGAGGGCACATTCGAGGCGGCCACCGGTCACCTGGACCACCTGGTGGAGCTGGGGGTGCAGGCCGTCGAAGTGATGCCCGTCGCAGACTTCCCCGGGACGCAGGGCTGGGGTTACGACGGCGTCGGCCAGTACGCGGTGCACGCGGCCTATGGCGGTCCGGAGGGTTTCGTGGCCTTCATCGACGCCTGCCATGCCCGCGGGCTGGGCGTGATCCTGGATGTCGTCCACAACCACCAGGGCCCAGAGGGCAACTACCTGGCGCAGTTCGGCCCGTACTTCACCAGCGCCCACCACACGCCCTGGGGGGACGCGATCAACCTGGACCAGCCGGGCAGCCGCGAGGTGCGGGACTTCCTGCTGGGGGCGTGCCGGCAGTGGCTGGTGGACTACCAGGTCGACGGGCTGCGGCTGGATGCCGTCCACGAGTTCCAGGACGACTCCCCCACCCACTACCTGGCCGAGCTGAGCGGTGCGGTGCGTGGCTGGGAACAGGAGACGGGCCGGGAGTTCACGCTGTTCGCGGAGTCGGACCGCAACCAGCCCGCAACGGTCTCGCCGGCCGGGTCGGTGCCGGGGGCGCTGGGCATGGACGGGCAGTGGGCCGACGACGTGCACCACGCGCTGCATTCTTTCTTCACGGGCGAACGCGACGGCTACTACGTCGACTTCGGTACCGCCGAGACGTTGAAACGGGCTTTGACGAGGGTTTTCATCCATGAGGGCGGGTTCTCGACCTTCCGCGGCCGGGACTGGGGCGCTCCCGTCGATCCGGCGTCGGACCTCTATGACGGGCACTCGTTCGTGACGTCGCTGCAGAACCACGACCAGGTGGGCAACCGCGCGGCCGGGGACCGGATCTCCCACGGCACGACGCCCATCGGCTGCCAGGCGGCGGGGGCGGCGCTGTACCTGCTGTCCCCGTTCACTCCGTTGATCTTCATGGGTGAGGAGTGGGCAGCCTCCACGCCATTCCCGTTCTTCAGCGACCTCGGCCCGGAGCTGGGCCCGCTGGTGACCGAGGGCCGTGCCCGCGAGTTCGCCCGCATGGGCTGGGACGCGCTGGTGCCCGACCCGCAGTCGCCGGCCACCCGCAGGTCGGCGGTGCTGCGCTGGGACGAGGTCACCGAGCCTCAGCATGCCCGGATGCTGGCGTGGTACCGGGAGTTGCTGCGGCTGCGCCGCGAACACCCGGACCTACGCGATCCGGACCTGAACGCGGTGTCCGTCAAGGCGTTCGAGCCCGACACCGTGGTGATGCGGCGGGGTGGCATCGCCGTCGCAGCCACCCGGTCGCCGAGCCTGGTGGAGCTGCCCCTCAAAGGCGAGGTCCTGGCCAGCTGGGAGGAGTCAGTCAAGCTACCCGACGGGCTAGGACTGCACGGCCCGGGGGCGGCAGTGGTTCGGCTGGCGGAGTAATTTCCACAGTGTTCACAACCCTGTGGAAAACCTGCCTGTGACCTTCTATCTCAGTCCTGGCCTGGGGTTTCGCTAGATTGTGCGGTAGTTTCCCCCTGCTCGTCCACAGGTTCCAGCGGCTCTTCCACAGCGTCGGTGGATTTCTCAGCGGCAGGTTCGGGCTCCTGCTGCGGGGCCTCACCGGTCTCCGGGTCCTCACCGGCCTGCGGGTCCTCAGCGGCGGGGACGTCGTCTGACGGCTCCTGGACGTCGGAGATCCCCTGCTGCCTGGCCCAGAGCCAGAGCGCCACGCCGGCGATGATCATCGGCACCGACAGCCACTGCCCCATCGACAGCCCGAGGGAAAGGAAGCCGAGCTGAGCGTCGGGCTCGCGCCAGTACTCGGCGACGAATCGCAAGAGGCCGTAGCCGAACAGGAACGCGGCAGCGACCTGGCCGCGGAGCCGCGGCTTGCGGGCGTAGAGCCACAGCAGGACGAACAGCAGCACTCCTTCGAGGAGGGCTTGGTACAGCTGCGACGGATGCCGCAGCACGTTGCCGCCGGTGGGGAAGCGCATCGCCCACGGCAGGTCGGCGGGCGCCTCCCGGCCCCACAACTCCCCGTTAATGAAGTTCCCGATCCGGCCAGCCGCGAGCCCGATGGGGACGGCGGGCACCAGGAAGTCAGCGACCTGCAGGAACGGCCGGGAGCGCCGCAGCCCGAAGATCACCATCGCGAGGATGACGCCGACCGCTCCGCCATGGAAGCTCATGCCGCCGTCCCACACCCGAATGATGTCCACTGGGTGCGTCCAGTAGTAGCCGGGCTGGTAGAACAGCACATATCCGAGGCGTCCGCCGAGGAGTACGCCCGCGATGCCGTAGAGCAGCAGGTCCTCAATGTCGGAGGGCACCCACTTCGACGGTTTCGTGATCGAGGCGAAGGGCTGGTGACGCAGTCTCAGGCGCATCAGCCCATAGGCCATGGCGAAGGCCAGCAGGTACATGATGGCGTACCAGTGGATCTTCACAGGCCCCAGGGCGATCGCCACGGGATTGATATCCGGGAAGGTGAGCTCCAATATCGTCACGCGCCAAGCTTCCCACAAACAACCGCTGAGACCGATGAGGCTAGAATCAGGGCTTGTCATCCGGCAAAGCATCATCCGTCTTGGAGGGGTCATGTACGACCTGGACTGGTTACTGGCCCGAACGGCCGGGAAACAGGAGACGAAATACCTGTATTTCTGGGGGCACCGCCCCACCCCCAGCGGAGAGCTCTCGGGAAGCTGTCTCAGCCAGTGGTGGCCGTCGCCCTTCGAGGTCGACGGGGTGCGCTACGCCACCGCCGAGCATTGGATGATGGCCAGCAAAGCGCGGCTTTTCGGTGACGACGAGATCGCGGCACACATCGTCGCCGCACCCCATCCTGACAAGGCGAAACTCCTGGGACGCCGGGTGCGGGGATTCGACCAGCAGCGCTGGGAGGCGCATCGCTTCGACGTGGTGGTGGCGGGAAACCGCGCCAAGTTCACCCAGCACCCCGACTTGAGGGATTTCCTGCTTGGCACCGGTGACCAGGTACTGGTGGAGGCCAGCCCCGTCGACTACCTCTGGGGTGCTGGCCTGGCCGCCGATGACGACCGGATCACCGACCCGCAGTCGTGGCGCGGCCTCAACCTGCTGGGTTTCGCCCTCATGACAGTCCGCGACGAACTGGCCGCGGAATAAGGTTCAGCCGGCGCAGCTCACGCCACCTTGGAATATGTGGGACGCGCTTTCATCGCATGACCGCGCTGGAAAAAGCGCCAAGGTGGCGCGGCTGATCATGGCGTAGTGGGCTGGGCTCGTTCCCAGTCGGCGACCGGTCCTGGGACGACGGTGAACAGCGGATGCGGGACCACGTCGGCGACCGGAGGGAAGGCGGCCGCACAGCTGGGAGAGCGCTGCTCAAGTTTGGCGAGCAGATGCGCGGCCTCGACGTCGAGTTGCCCGCGGGTGACGGTGAGCGCCGCCGTCGCGCCGGGGGTGGTGATGCGGGTCCTGTCGAAGCGGTAGCCCCGTCGCGTGGCTTCGTCCGCGAGTCCGGCAAGGTAGGTGCCGATCCCGGCCAGGGGGTCGGCGAGGGCGCGGAACCGGTCGAGCTGGGGATGCCGGGTGTATCCGCGGGTCAGCCCCGCCAGCACCTTCTGCGCCAGCAGCGTCTCCCGCCAGCAGGCGATGAGCCCCTGCCGGTCGAGGTACTGCGGGTGCAGCGACCAGATCCGCACTAGGCGTTCCCGCCACTCACATCGCTCATGCGCTCCCTGCCTCCTGCCCTTCCCTCCGCTGGCCCGCGGCGCCTGCCGTTCTGGGTGCTGTCCTGCCAGCGGCTTTTGCGCCCCGGGATAATCCTATGGGGATCCTGCCGATGGAGACGGCGTGATGGATCGTTGACCACACAGGAGAAGAGATGACACAGCCCGCCTGGGACCAGCGCCGATTCGGCGTCCTCTTGACGGAACCCGACGACCTGGGCGGGCTCGTCGCAGCCATCGACGCACTGTCCCCTGCTGAGCGGGCTGCCGCGTCGCGGGCACTCGGCAGGGAGCTTCCCGGGTTGCGGCATCGCCTCGAACAGGCCGGGCTGCGCCACCACGCGGCGGACACAGCGCTCTGGCATCGCGGCGTGGTCCTGGTGGCGCTCCTCGACACCACGCCCGCGCAGGTGGCGAGCATGGTCACGGCATGGCCGGTCTGGAACCTGTGGGAGGACCGGGAGGTCTTCGGACGAGTGCGTGAGGCACTGCTGGCACATGACCGCCGCTGGGCAGCTCAGCTGGTCGAAGCCATCCTCAGGGAACCCGACGTCGGGGTCTACACCCGCCTGGCGCATCCGCTGATTGTCGCCCACGACCTGCCCCTGCCCGGTCAGCCGGCGTTCTGGCAGCTCTGGGCGCATGAGCTGTCCCTCCCCCAGCCAAACCAGCGGTGGGAGGAGCATTTCCTGGCGGCCTGCGCCGTCCCGGACGTCCTGATGGGTATCTCCAGCGGCCAGGCCGACTACGTCAGGCGCATCTCGCGGGCGGTGGACATCCTCAGGAAGCTGGAGCCAACTAACGACCAGGCCCTGACGCGGGCTTTGATCCAGGTGTTCGCGCGCGGCGACCGTCCGGGCGCGCAGCGGATGGCGCTGCTGTGGCTGGGCGCACTCGGTCTGGAAAGGTATCTGTGGGATGAGCAGGCCCAGCTGCTGGCAGCCCTGCCGCACGCCGACAACGCCGTGGTGAAGTTCGCCGTCCAGCAGCTCCTGTCGTCGGAGCCGGCGCCCGAGCAGCTGACCGGCCTGGCGCTGGTCGTGTTGCCTCGGAAGGAGAAGGGGCCACGACGCGCCGTTCTGAAAGCCCTGGCCAGGCTCGACGCGCCCCCGGCCGCGCTACTGGAGGCTGTCGAGGCACTGAGCGACCACACCGACTCCGTCACCGCCGACCTGGCCAGGTCACTGCTGAGGCACTGGAAGAGTTAGTAACCCCCAGGGTGACGAGGATTCAGCCCGCCATCACCTCGTCAGGCACCACCGCGACTTTGAGGCCCCGTCGCTGGCGGACTGCTGCCATCGCCTCGTCCAGCTCGCTCAGGGGGAACTGGTGGGTGACGATGCCGCCGACGTCCAGGGCCCCGCTCGACAGCAGGCCGACGGCCCGCGCCACGTCGGCGCGGCGGGCGTTGGAGCCGCCCGAGACCAGGAGCTCCCGGTAGTGGATCAGGTTGGGGTCCATGGTGGCCGCCGACCCCTTCGGGAAACCGGCGAAGTAGTTGACCCGCCCCCCGATGGCCGCCAGCTCCAAAGCCTGGTTCGCCAGGCTGAGGTCGCCGGCGGCGACGATGACCACGTCAGCGCCGCGACCGCCGGTACGGTGCATGATCTCGCGGGTGAGGGCGTCGCCGGTGAGGTCGAAGGCCTCGGTCGCGCCCAGGCTGAGGGCGGCCTCAAGCCGGCCGGGACGTCCCGTCGCGAAGATAGTGGCTCCCGCCAGCTGTGCGAGGGCAATGTGCAGCAGCCCGATGGGGCCAGCACCAAGCACGACGACGGTCTCGCCGGGGGCGACCGCGACCTGCCTGGCGCCGTTGAGGCAGCAGGAGACCGGCTCCGCGAGGGCGAGCGTGGTCGCCGGCAGCTCCCGCTCCACCACCACCACCAGGTTGCCGTGCTCCATCGCGATCCGCGGCACCAGGAGGTACTCGGCCAGGCCGCCGTCGAGCTCGTAGCCGAACAGGATCAGGTTCTCGCATAGGTGCTCCCGCCCCGACTGGCAGGCAGCGCATCGCAGGCAGCCGACGACGATGGAGCAGGTCGCCTGGGCTCCGACGGGAACGCCGGCCACCCCGTCGCCCACCGCCGCCACGCGCCCGGCGAACTCGTGCCCGAGGATGACCCCGGGCCTCACGCCGGCGGTCTTCGCGCCGGAGACGATCCGCAGGTCGGTGCCGCAGATGGTGTTGGCCTCGATCTTCAGCACCACCTCGCCCGGGCCGGGTTCCGGCCGCCTGACTCGCCGCAGTCGTAGCCGCCCCACGTCCTCAAGAACCGCCGCGTTCATGGTCATGATCGTCACTTTAATGCTGGCGTCTTAGTGCTGGTGTCGTCGGTGGGTGGTGGCCCTGGCTGGGAGAGGCTGGGTGAACGTACGACACGCGACGCTGGCAGCGTGTGGTTCACTTAACAATGATCGTGTGAAGACCATCGGCTCTCCTGGAGCCGCACCATCTATCCGAGAGGAACGCAATGACGCGCCTGGTCAATGACCCGTCTGATTTCCCCGCTGAGGCCCTCAAGGGATTCATCGCCGCCAACAAGCGCTACGTCAAACCTGTCTACGGCGGGGTGGTGCGCTCGACCGCGACCCCTGAGGGGAAGGTCGCCGTCGTCTATGGCGGTGGCTCGGGCCACTACCCGGCCTTCGCGGGCTGGGTCGGGCACGGCTTCGCCGACGGCGCTGTGTGCGGGAACATCTTCAGCTCCCCCTCGGGCGCCCAGGCGTATTCCGTCCTCAAGGCCGCGCACCGCGGCGCGGGGGTCCTGATGGGCTTTGGGAACTACGCTGGCGACGTCCTCCACTTCGGGCAGGCCATCGAGCGGCTCCGCGCCGAGGGCATCGACGCCGACACCCTGGTGGTGACCGACGACATCGCCTCCGGGTCGAAGGACGAGCTGGAGAAGCGGCGCGGCATCGCGGGCGACTTCCCGGTCTTCAAGATCACCAGCGCCGCCGCCGAGGCTGGGCTGGGATTCGAGGAGGTCAAGCGTATTTTCGCCAAGGCGAACGCGGCCACACGCAGTTTCGGAGTCGCCTTCGCCGGCTGCACCCTGCCCGGCGCCACCGGGCCACTGTTCACGGTACCGGACGCTCGTATGGGGATCGGTCTGGGGATCCATGGTGAGCCTGGGGTGGACGAGACCGGCCTGGGTAGGGCCGACGAGGTGGCCCGGACGCTGGTCGAAGGCCTGCTCGCGGACCGTCCCGCGGAGGCGGGCGACCGGTGCATCGCCATCGTCAACGGCCTGGGCACGACGAAGTACGAGGAGCTGTTCGTGGTGACCGGCAGCGTCGTGGACCAGCTCGCCGCGGCCGGCATCGAGTGCGCCGACATGGAGTCGGGCGAGTTCGTCACGTCCCTGGACATGGCCGGTATTTCGCTGACCCTGGTGTGGGTCGATGACGAGCTCCTCGGCTACTGGGACGCCCCATGCGACAGCCCCGCCTACCGCAAGGGGTCGGTGGGCCAGGTCGCGCGCGACGACACCGCGCTGAACCGCGAGGCGGCCGCCGTGACGGTGAGCACCCCCGGCACCCCTGAGTCGCAGGCGGCCGCGGCCCGTATCGTCGATCTCCTGGACGAGGTGACGGCGATGCTGGCGGACGCCGAGGAGGAGCTCGGCAGGCTGGATGCGACGGCCGGGGACGGCGACCACGGCATCGGCAGCGTCTTGGTAGGTGAGTTGCACCAGGCGGCGCGTGTCCGGGTTCATCGTGGTTTCGCGCAGCTGCGGCGGGGTTATTT
>ERZ773054.137-NODE-137-length-57899-cov-9.741771_pt1 | contig 57899 bp, 43 predicted proteins | sample MGYA00580630_ERZ773054 | MGnify/ENA primary metagenome ERZ773054 (study PRJEB29015, sample SAMEA2737994) | human oral metagenome | biome: human oral; feature: human-associated habitat; material: dental | place: China | collected 2115 ... | reverse complement strand
ATATGCTACTTTCAGTTGAGCAAAGACAAAATGAAGACTATCGGACTCTTGGTGAATTATTCTTTTTTCTTGTGGATTTACCATACCATAAGTCTCCCTAAATGCTGATTTAGCCTCTACTTTTTCAAATTACCGGTAACTGCGTTAACAAACATCTGATTAAACCCTTATCTATACATACATAGAAATTTAGTAGAGAGGCTAATGAGAAATCCTACAAACTTATTTAAAGTTTATTTAAATGTTATCTTCTAAATTCTATAATATTTTCGTAATCTTTAACAGTGCCCAAAAGTACTGTTTTTTAAGTTTTTATATGTTTTTATTTAACCTGAGCGATAGGAATGATTTTATACCCCTGCTTTCTTACCTGACACAATTTTCACAAGGTTATAATTTGCTTAAGTCTTTCTTGCATTATAAAAAGCGAAATATACTCCCGTATACCTCGCTTTTTTCTAATCCGCTATCATTTTTGCTATCTCTATAGCCGAGATTTTATATATAGCCTTATCTATATTTTTTTCTTTAAGTGCCTTATGTACCGCTTCCTTGTCAAAAGCACAGCCTACCAAAGCTGCCTCTATATCCTTGGCATCCAGTGTACTGAAAAAATCTCCTGATACAAAGGCGGATTCTATCTTCCCATGCACCACATCCAGTTTAAAACTTATCTTGCCGCCTTCAAACCTTCCGGTCTTTTCTATATTGAACTTGGGGTTTCTGCCGTAAATGCTGTCCCAGTTGTTGAACTTTTCGGCTGCAAGCTCCCTTATCCTTATATCGTCTTCAGGGCTTATTTCATAAATTTCTTTTACCGCATTTGCCTGCAATATAGAATTTACCATAGCCTTCTTAAAATCTTTTGCTGTTATATCCCCATCTTTTATATGCTCCGATATATTAGTTACCCTATCCCTTACCGACTTGATACTTTTTGATATGATCTTGTAACTGTCTACAGTAGTTGCATTTACCATTTTTTCTATATCGGTATCAAAAAGCAGTGAACCGTGGTGTATTATGCTTTCTTCCAATTTGTACTGGGCATTTCCTGATATTTTTTTACTGTCTATACATAGGTCATTGCGCCCGTTAAAATCGGCATCTACTCCGAAGTTTTTAAGTGCGGCAATTATCGGAGAGATATATTTCTTAAACTCTATGACATTGTCTCGGTCTCTATCTATAAAGGTAAACTGCCAGCCTCCAAGGTCGGTATATATAGTACCGCCTCCGCTCATACGCCTTACGATATTCATTTTGTTTTCCTTGGCAAAGCTTTGGTTTATCTCCTCTGCTACATTTTGATACTTGCCCAGCATCAATGTAGGCGTTGTCCTCCAAAATAAGAATACCGTATCTTCAAATATTTTCTCGGTAGCAAAGTAGTACTCACAACCGAAGTTATAGTATACATCTGTCGAGTTTGTATCAATATATACCATTGTGTACATCCTCCAAAGCTTCCCATGCCCTGTATGAACTTCTTGCAAGCGGAGCGGAAGCAACATGCTTAAATCCCTTTGCCAGAGCTATCTCCTTATATCTTGCAAAGTCCTCCGGTGTGGCATATCTTGCCAAAGGATAGTGCTTTGGTGTGGGCTGCAAATATTGACCTATGGTAAGTATATCGCAACCTGTAGCAAGGACATCGTCTAAAAGTGTTTCTATCTGTTCCTCAGTCTCTCCAAGCCCTACCATAAATCCGGTCTTTACCCTCATATCCGGCATCTTTTCCTTACAGTAACGAAGCACTCCCAGAGAGCTTTCATAACCTGCCTGCGGGCGTATAGCCTTTTGCAGCTCTTTTACCGTCTCAACATTGTGATTAAGTACATCAGGTTTGGATTCGAGCACTATATCGAGTGAGTCTTTATTGCCCTTCATGTCCGAAATCAAGGTCTCTACAGTGGTATAGGGGCACATGGCTCTTATTGCCTTGACCGTCTTTGCAAATTGGTTTGCACCTCCGTCAGGAAGGTCATCTCTTGTCGAACAGGTAAGTACTACATGCTTAAGGTGCAAATGTTTAACCGCCTTTGCAACATTTTCAGGCTCTTCTTCGCTCGGCGGCATAGGTCTTCCACAGGTCACATTACAAAACCTGCAGTTTCTTGTGCATATGCTGCCCAGTATCATAAAGGTGGCAGTATGTTTACGATAACATTCTCCAAGGTTAGGACAATTAGCCTCTTTACAAACTGTATTGAGGTTAAGCTCCTTCATAAGTTCAGCCACCTCATCTATAGCCTCTTGATTATATCTTACCTTTAGCCAATCAGGTTTTTTTTCTGTCAACATACACCCTCCTTACAGTACAACATTTATCTTTATAAGTATTAATCAAGTTTTTATTCCAAATCATTCACAGTATTTAACATCATTTTATGTTAAGCTGCGCCGGATCACAGTATAAATATATTTTTTACACTGCTTAACTGTTTTCTTATCCGCTGTAAACTTTATTTTTTCTGAAATAAAGTTTATAATTTACATAGCTTAAGCGTACTTCATTCACTAAAAGCAAGCATTGTGCTTACTCAAGCACGGCAACGGTTTTAAGCACCTCTACCTTGTCCCCTTCTTCATATAACTTTGACTTAAGCACTCCGTCATATGTGGACTCTACCTGTGTTACGACCTTATCGGTCTCTATCTCGTAAATAGGCTCTCCAACCTTTACTTCTTCTCCCACTTCCTTAAGCCATGCACAAAGTACCGCATCCTTCATCTCCGGTCTAAGCTTAGGCATCAATATTTCCTTTTCCATAAAAACCTCCTTTATTAGTACAAATAGTGAACTACCCATAGTCTAAAGCCTATGGGCTTCCTGCTTCGCTGACCTCGCAACCTACTATCTCCACAGGCGTTAATTCGGGCAGTCCCTGCCCTATTGTTTTTTCTTATACTACCTTAACCCACCGTCTAAAGCCGGTGGGTTAAGGTAGCATTATTTCAAAGTATAATTTATAACTTTAAGTCTTATATAAAAGTTTAACTTATAGTCTTTGCTTACAGTTAAGGCAGTTTAGATATACATGTATAATATACCAAATGAAAGCTTGCTTTCAGATATATATTATACATGTATATCTATAAGGCTGCCGCCAGAATTCATCTTCGTCTAATTTATAGATAGAAGTTGGATGAAGATAAATGTTCTACCCAAACTGTAACTGCATCTATATTATATCTTAAAACTTACATTATAAGTTTTATCAACTTTTCTTTATTATCTCCCACCAAATTATACGCAAGTTCCTCAAACACTTCCACGCAAAACTTCCGCTCGTTAAAAAGCTCTCCGGCTTTTTTCTCATCAATAAGCTCACAACTAAGCTTAAAATCACTGACTATTCCCTTTTTGGTACTGTAGCTGATACTTATAGGCATTCCCTCAAAAATACCCTCTTTTTCAAATACAAAGGAGGGCGTTTTTGCCCATGTCCAATCCCAGCTTTTATACTTTTCCTCAGAAAGTTTAAGTACTTCCTCAAGCTCTTTTTCTGAAAGTTCGATACATCTTGCAGACTTTCCTGAAATCTCAAAACTAAATGCCGACATAAAGCCTTCTATATCAAGCTTAGTATTCGCAGCTTCTTTTATATTAGTTACTTTACATATAGCGGACTCTGCCGCCTTGGAAATAAAACTTTCATTTTTATTTTTTGTAGTTATTTCATCAAGCACTGACAAATCAGACTCAAAAAGCAAAGTACCATGGTGAAGTACACGCCCCGATGACACCTTTTGAGCACTTCCCGAGATTTTTTTACCCCCTATTGCTATATCACAGGTTTTGTCTTTGTGGGCTTTGACTCCGAGTCTGTTAAGTGCTTCTATGACCGGTGTCAAAAAGTCATCGTAATCTATAAAACCTTCTTTATCATGTATCAAAGTGTAATTAATATTGCCAAGGTCATGATATACCGTTCCACCACCACTCATTCTGCGTACTATGGGTATCCCCGCTTTTTTAAGTGCATAAGCATCAACTTCCCTGCATATATTTTGATAGCACCCTACTATTACGGCAGGTTTATTCCTCCATACAATAAGCACCTTATCATCTTTTATATTGTTAAATATATACTCTTCAAAGGCTTGATTAAAGTAGGGGTCTGTGGATTTATTTATAATTACAAACATCACCGACTCTCCCATGCTCTCTAAAAGCTTCTTTCAGTTCTCCTACCGAATATAGGGAACCCATAGCACATATAATATCTTCCTTTTTCGCACTCTCAAGCATATAGTTTACAGCCTCTTTTATACTTTCAAATGCTCTGCAGCTTACACTAATTTTTTCCTCAACCAGCTTAAGCATATCTTTTGCCTTACAAGCTCTGCTTGAGGGAGGCGTTATAACTGCCACTTCTTTTGCAAGCGGTTTTATATCGGTCAGTATTTCATCTATATTCTTATCCGATAAAATACCTATGATAAAGCGAATTTTCTTATCCGGAAAATAAACCTTTATACTCTTTACAGTCTCTCTTACTCCGGCAGGATTATGCGATCCGTCTATTATAAAGTACGGCTCCTTTTCCATAATCTCAAAACGAGCCTGCCAATGCACTTTTTTAAGAGCAGTCTTTATATCCTCATCGCTTATCTTAAAACCTTTTTCAGTAAGTATTCTCAGTGCTTCTATTGCAAGTATTGCATTACCCGGTTGATAAAGACCTGTAAGACTTAAAATTATATCTTTTATATCTTTATAATCAAACTTGCTGTAATCAAGATTTATCTTTAGATTTTCTATTTTTTCAATCTCGCTTACGCTTAGTTTACAGCCCTGCTCCTTACATACCTTATCAAAAATGTGCATAACAGAGGTATTTCTTGCGTCAACTACTACCCTTGTACCGTTTTTTATGATTCCGGCTTTTTCAAGGGCTATTTTTTCCATAGTATCCCCAAGTTCAGCCATGTGATCCATATCTATAGTAGTTATAAGGGTAACTTCCGGAGCATTTATAACATTTGTAGAGTCCAGCCTTCCGCCCAGTCCGGTTTCAAGTATAACTATATCACAGCCTTTTTTATAGAAGTACTCGAAAGCGGCGGCAGTAAGCACCTCAAACTGACTTGCCCGCTCACTCATAGTCTCTGTTATATCTCTTACCTTAGTTATAAGAGCGGCAAATTCTTTATCGTCTATATCTTCACCGTTTATCTTAAATCTTTCATTGATCTTCATAAGATGCGGTGAAGTATACATACCCGTTTTATAGCCCGCCTGAGACAGTACCTCACTTAAACACGCACATACCGAACCTTTTCCGTTGGTTCCGGCTACATGTATAAATTTGAGTTTATTTTGGGGATTTCCCATAAGTTCAAGGAGTTCACAAGTTCTTGACAGCCCGAGTTTTGAACCTACTAAAGCCACCTCATCCAGCCACTCAAGGGTTTTATCATAAGTCATTAACTATTCACCTCTTAAGACAATTCTTTTAAATGCAACATTTGAAACCAAAAGAAAGATCACTGTTGCTTCAAGTGCAGGTATTATAGTGTACACTCCCACTCTGATAGGTAACATTCCCATAAAAGGTATTTCCATAAGTACAGAAAGCCAATATGTAGTCCAAAGCATTTTACCTATTATATTGACTGTAAGTGTAAATCCTAATATCTTTATATAACTTGGATTCTTAACTATATAATTTCTTAGTAAACCTGCCATAGCACCCATAAACATAGGTACAAGCATCAAGGGTATATCAAAACCCTGACCTCTTATTATAGCACCTACAAAGTCTGCAGCAGCACCTACAAGCATACCGGCTAAAGGTCCGAACATAAACCCTGAAAGCATTATAGGTACATTTCCAAGCTCAAGCCTTACTGAAGGCATGGGCTGAAACACAAGAAATCTTGTAAGTACTATACTTATAGCCGTAAACATTGCAAGAATAGTCATTGTTCTGACATTTAACTGATTATTTTGCTGATTATTTAACATAAAAAAAGACCTCCTCATATTTTATCGCGCTACATAAAGGATATGATGGCTGTCTTTTTAATCCGGTATGCAGCAGCGGGATAGAAAATTGAATCGCATATTATAAGGTAATATATTCGTCCTTTTGACAACTCCCCGCCAAAAGACACTACTCGCTCAATTCTCTGCTCTGCTAACAAATAATTGCATATTTATTATTCAGTTGCATATTTTAGATATTATCACAAAAAAGTGATTGTATCAAGAATTTTTATTAATAAAAATCACTATTTTTTAACAATTACAGTATGATGATTTGTCGGGGAGTTGGCAGCATAAACCGTTAAACTATCTTGCCCAAGGACAATCTGAGACCGCCGGTACTTGCCTTATCAAGCCGTCAGACGAAGATAAAGCTTAGTACCGCTACGAGGCTTTAGTTAAGAGAGCGTGTCCAAGGCAAGATATGTTTGTAACGGTTTATGTGATAGAAAAATCATCATTTTGTTAGCCGAAGTATTGATTTTTTAATAATTGACTCAATTTTGAGTGTGGGAAGTTTAAGGTATTTATAAATTAGACTAAGATGAATGCCGGCAGCAGCTTGAGATATACATATATAATATACACTGAAAGCAAGCTTTCTTGGTATATTATATATGTATATCTCAAGCTACAAAAACTGTAACCTTTTATGAAAATTACAGCGGTGAACTCTTTGTGAATTTATGGAAAAGACTGTGTATATCTGCTATTATATGGGATAGATACAGTCTTTTTTTGACTTTAAAAGGAATATTGCAATCAGACCTGTTCTAAATCAAGGTTTATACAGGTTGGGGATTGTCAAAATAAAGGTTAGTGGAGATAGTAGCTTACAAAGATAAAGGGTATTTTACTAAAATATATATCGGGAGAGTTATATGGAAATCATAAAAATATTGGTGGTAGATGATGAAGCCAGAATGAGAAAACTGGTTAAGGATTTTTTGAGTGTAAAAGGATATAAGGTGGTAGAGGCGGCTGACGGAGAAGAGGCAATATCCTTATTTATGGAGCAAAAGGACATAAAGCTTATACTTTTAGATGTTATGATGCCTAAGATGGACGGTTTTGAAACACTGAAACTTATAAGACAGTATTCCGACTTACCCGTAATAATGCTTACGGCAAGAAGTGAAGAAAGAGATGAGTTACAGGGATTTAACCTCGGAGTTGACGAGTACATAACCAAGCCCTTCAGCCCGAAGATTCTGGTTGCAAGAGTGGAAGCTATACTCAGAAGAAGCGGTCAGGACAGAGAGGAGAAACTGACTGCCGGAGGAATAGTTATAGACAAGTCCGCACATCAGGTAAGTATAGATGACACACCTATAGATTTAAGCTATAAAGAATTTGAACTTCTATCATATTTTCTTGAAAATAAGGGTATAGCATTATCCAGAGAAAAAATACTTAATCATGTATGGAATTATGATTATTTCGGTGATGCCAGAACCATAGATACCCATGTGAAAAAACTTCGTGCGAAAATGGGTAAAAAAGGAGAGTATATTAAAACTATTTGGGGAATGGGATACAAATTCGATATAGAAGGTTAGAAAAATGAAACATTCAATTCAATATAGATTTACGGCAATGCTTCTAAGCGTAGTTGCAGTAACACTTATTGCAATTTATTTGATCAATACATTCGGACTGGAAACTTATTATGTCAATCAAAAAGTCAGGGCAATAAGTCTTGCGTATAAAAGTATAGATAACATATTAACAGACAGCAACGGTATGTGCACAGAGGAAAGTAAACAAGACGAAGATAATAAAGAAGGTGATGAAGAAAGTTCCGTAGCCTTAGACAAAATAAAGGTGGCAGAGCTTGGAGAGGTATTAAAAGAGTATTCCGACAAATACAATATAAGTATAGCATTAATAGATTCATTAGATGACGCCGCTATTATTTCTTCTGAAAGAGACGGAGAGCTTATACTTAGAAGAGCTCAAGACAGTATGTTTGCAAAGAAAAATAACGGCAAGGTACAAAAGCTCTATACTTCAGATAACTATTCAATAACAAGACATGACACGGCTTTGGACAAATCCTCATTTATTGAGTGTATAGGGTATTGCAGCGATAACAGAACCCTGATAGTGATGTCAAGTCCTATGGAAAGCGTAAAAAGCAGTGTAGCCTTATCAAATACCTTTTTGACCTATATAGCTTTGATTGCATTTATACTCAGCATAGTTATGGCTTTCTTTATGACCAAGAGAGTAACCAAACCCATACTTACACTTGCAGACATATCCGAAAAAATATGCGGACTTGATTTTACTGCAAAATATGAAGGAAAGTACGAAGATGAGATAGGTGTACTGGGGCATAATATTAACCGAATGTCAAAGAAGCTTAAAAGTACTATAGCAGAGCTTAAAAGTGCCAATGAAAGTCTAAGAGAAGATATCAAACGCAAAGAAGAAATAGATGAGATGAGAAAGTCATTTATAGCAAATGTTTCTCATGAGCTTAAAACTCCTATAGCTTTAATACAAGGCTATGCGGAAGGTTTGAATGAGGGTATGTGTGAGGATAAGGAAAGCCGCAAATACTACACTGATGTTATTATAGATGAGGCAAACAGGATGAATTCCATGGTCAAGCAGCTTCTAAGTCTAAGTGTGCTTGAGTCGGGAAGTATGGAGATTCAAAAAGAGACCTTTGATATATATGAAATGGTAGCTGCACTTGCAGAGTCAACCAAGATATTGGCAGCAGATAAGAATGTAGAGTTTAAGCTGGAAGGAAGTTCGGGCATACTTATCAATGCGGATGAATTCAAACTTGAGGAAGTAGTAACAAACTACATAAGCAATGCTATAAAACATGTATCCGATAACGGAAGGATAGAGATAAGACTTATACCTAATGAAGACAGGATAAAACTTGAAGTTTACAATACCGGAAGTGCAATACCCAAAGAAGATATAGAGCATATTTGGGATAAGTTCTATAAAGTAGATAAGGCACATTCAAGAGACTATGGAGGTACCGGAATAGGGCTTTCTATAGTAAAGGCTATATTGGAGCTACATGATATGCCTTACGGTGTGGAAAATGTAGATGACGGCGTAATGTTTTGGTTTGAAGCAAAAATACAAAAGCAACTTAAAATCACACAGGCTTAGACTGCCTGTGTGATTTTTTATAAAAAATGTTTTATAAATGAATTAAAGCTCCAACAAATAAGATTAAAGAAAACTACAGGGGCAGGAAGTTTTTCATCTTCCCTTTGTATGTCCCATATATACTTTAAGCTGCTTCTTTTATCAAAAGAAAGAGAAGCGTTATGAACACGGTAACTTACCAATGCCTCATCAATACCGTATGCTAAGGAGCCGCCTCTAAGAAGTCTAAGCCATGTTGAATAATCCTGACTCATTCTGCGTGTTGATATCAAAAAATCACCGGCGACAGCCCTGTCAACTATAACACTGGAATTAGCTATTAAAGTGTTTTTAAGAATAGTTTTGTAAGAAGCTTTCTTTGGTACTTTGCGTTTTGATTTGATTAAGCTGTTTGTAGAATCGATCATATCTATAGCGGTATATGATAAAAGAGCATTTTTTTCCTTCATCAAGAGCATTTGCTTTTTAAGTTTTTCCTTTTTCCACAAATCATCACTGTCTAAAAATGCCACAAAACGGGCAGCGGAAAACTTAAGGCCTATATTTCTTGCCTCACCTGCACCTACATTTTCCTCAAGTTTAATATATATGACTCTGTCTTCATCCTTATATAGATTTATTACTTCTTCCGTATTGTCTTTAGAGCAGTCATCTACAAGTATGATATTAAAATCTTTGTCATAATCCTGATTCAATACGGAGTCTATGGTCTGCTTTAAATAAGTTTTGGAATTATATATCGGAATTATCACAGAAATCAGCTCGTTATCAAAGGTTCTATCCATTTTTACTCTCCTAATATTTATAATGTTAAAATATCATAAGCCGCCCAAAGTGTCAAATAATCAGGGCTTGTTATGTTACAGTTTAAGTAGGGCATACATCTTAGTCAAAAGACCGAGATATTTACTAGCTTAACTGCAACCTTGTTATAATATAAACATTAAAAATTTAGGTATATACCCTTATCAAGTGATTGAAAAAGGTGTATAATGAATAGGAAATAACACTTGAGTTTATTTTAAGTATCGGATCATAGTCCGGTGCTTACAAGAAAGGAGCGATTACTATGAATCATGAGCAATTAGAACGCATGAGTAAAGGCAAGGGCTTTATTGCAGCACTTGATCAAAGCGGCGGTTCAACACCAAAGGCACTTAAGGCATATGGGATTGAGGAAAGTGCTTATAACGGAGAGGACGAGATGTTTGATCTCGTACATGCTATGAGAACAAGAATCATTACCAATCCGGCATTTAGCAGCGAGAAAGTACTTGCAGCTATTCTTTTTGAGCAGACCATGGATCGTAAGATAGAGGGTGAGTATACAGCCGACTATTTATGGAATGTTAAAAAAATAGTTCCTATATTAAAAATAGACAAGGGTCTTGCGGAAGAGAAGAATCATGTAAAGCTTATGAAGCCTATTCCGGGACTTGACGAGCTTTTGGAACATGCAGTAAAAGAGCGTCATATCTTCGGAACAAAGGAGCGTTCTGTTATACTTGATTATGATGAGCAGGGAATAAAGGATGTTATAGACCAGCAATTTGAGATTGGACTTAAGGTTTGGAGTCATGGACTTGTACCGATCTTAGAGCCGGAAGTAGACATTCATAATCCAAAGAAGGCAGAGTCTGAGGAGTTTATGAAAAAGTGCATCAAGGAGCATCTTGCTAAACTTGATCCTGAAGTAAGAGTAATCTTTAAGGTAACCATACCTACAAAGGCCAACCTTTATGAAGATATTATGGCAGATCCACATGTAGTTCGTGTGGTTGCACTCTCAGGCGGATATTCAAGAGACGAAGCTAATAAGCTTCTTGCAGAGAACAAGGGACTTATAGCAAGCTTTTCAAGAGCACTTGCAGACGGTTTATCAGCTAAGCAAAGTGATGAGGAATTTACAAAGATGCTTGGAGATTCAATTGACAGTATTTACAAGGCATCAATCAGCTAATTAAACAACCTGCCAAAGCTGTAATGATTATAAATAAAAATCCCCATAAAAAGAAGTTGCTTTTTTGTGGGGATTTTCTTTGTTTTTTATATACTATAAGCTATCCTTAAAGTCCTCCTTGAACTTTTTAAGCAGCCTTTGTGGCCAATCGCCCTTTGCTTTAAGCCTTCCAAAGAAGAATCTGAGTATATCCGGCTCCATTTCCCATTCAAGACCTCCTACAAGCTCTCTATTCTCGTATAACCATGTAATGCGGTCTACCACAAACATTATATGAGAAACACTGAATACCCTTCTTGGAAGAGCAAGTCTTAAAAGCTCCATATCCGCAAGCGGCTCGTTACCGTTTTCATCTCTTTGCTCTGACAAAGTACCTCTTTCCATTCCTCGTGCACCGCTTACTATAAATAAAGCTGCTGCCAAAGCTCCTGCAGGGTATTCATTTTGAGGTATGTGCTTTAGGAAGTCCATGGCATTAACATGACAGCCGAGACCGCCTGCCGGTGTAACCACAGGGATCTTTCTCTTAAGCAATTCATTTACCATAAATTCGATAAATATAGGACCTTGAGAAATCATATCCTCATCCATGGTCTCTTCCAAACCTACGGCAATTGCTTCCATCTCACGAACAGACATACCGCCATAGGTTAAAAAACCTTCGTAAAGAGTTATAAAGCCCTGCATTTTCTTAAATAACTCTGTATTGGAAGTACAGATACATCCACCTCTTGCACAACCCAGCTTCCTTGCGGAAAAGTATACTACATCTGAAAGTTCACCTATTTTTAAGGTGATGTCATTTATGCTCATATCCTTGCAAGCTTCTTCTTTTGTTTTTATAAAATGAAGATTATCCGCCAGTAGACTGGCATCAACAACAAGTAATACATTCATTTTTTTACACAAAGCACTTACATCCTCAAGGTTTTTTAAGGAAAACGGCTGACCGCCTATAAGGTTTGTGCCGGCTTCCATCCTGACAAAGGCTACATTCTCGCTGCCAAGTGTCTTTATACGCTCTTCAAGTTTTCCAAGGTCCATATTTCCCTTGAATTTATTGTCAGAATTAAGGACTCTTCCCTCATCACTTATAAGCTCTTCAACCTTGCCGCCATTTAAGGTCACATGGGCTTTGGAAGTGGTAAAATGATAATTCATAAGCACGGTTTGATTAGGGCTTATAAGGCTCTTTGACACAATATTCTCACAGGCTCTACCTTGGTGAGCCGGAAGGAAAAACTCCATACCGAACATCTTTTTAAGAGCAGCTTCAAGTCTGAAAAAGGTTTCAGAACCTGCGTAGCTGTCATCTGCACAAAGCATTGCTGCCTGCTGCCTGTCCGACATGGCATTGACACCGCTGTCTGTAAGCATATCAAGGAACACATCTCTATTTTTAAGCAAAAAGGTATTAAATCCGGCTTCTTCCATGGCTTCAAGTCTTTTTTGCGGCTCAAGAAGGTTAAGTTTTTGAATTACTCTTGCCTTATGCATTTCAAGTGGGAAACTCTCAGTTGACATCCATTTAATCTCTTTCATGTTCTTAATCTACACGAATAATCGTGTACCTCCTTTTTCTAAAATTTATTTTAAATACAAAAAAACCACTACCGATAACAATCCCGATAGTGGTTCATATCAATTACTACTACTACACCTACGGGCTTACGCAAACGAGTGCCAAGCCCATAAGTTTTTAACATCCTATGGACAGGGCATTAGATATAATAGTAATAATAATAATTCAAATTTTTAGATATACTGTTTAACATAATATTTACCTCTTTTTTTAGTATATGCCCTGTATGATAGCAAGTAGTGTTATAAAAGTCAAGCCTTAATTAACATATTTTTTATTTGAATTTTTTCCAAGGTAGGCTTCTCTTATAGCCTCATTGCTTAAAAGTTCCTCACCGCTGCCTTCCATGCTGAGTCTTCCGGTCTCAAGTACATAGGCATAGTCTGAAGCCTTAAGTGCCATATTGGCGTTTTGCTCTATCAAAAGCACGGTAACGCCGGACTTGTTGATTTCCTTTATAATTTCAAAAATACCCTTAACAATCAACGGAGCAAGCCCCAAAGAAGGCTCATCCATCATCAAAAGTTTGGGTTTGCTCATCAAAGCTCTGGCAAGTGCCAGCATTTGCTGCTCACCTCCGGAGAGAGTACCTGCAAGCTGCCACTTTCTTTCCTTTAATCTTGGGAAAAGAGAGTACATATGCTCTATATCCTCATCAAGGCTGTCATGCCTTAAGAAAGCTCCTATTTTGATATTGTCAAGCACCGTCATGTCGGGAAAGACCCTTCTTCCCTCGGGAACTAAAGTAATGCCCTTGGCAATAATATTTGAAGTATCCGTTCCGGTAATATTTTCATCATTAAAACTTACCGTTCCCGCAACAGGTTTTACAAGTCCCGCTATAGTACGAAGTATGGTTGATTTACCTGCACCGTTGGCACCTATAAGGCTTACGACACTGCCTTTTGGAACTTCAAAACTTACTCCTTTAACTGCATTGATACCGCCGTAACTAACTTTTAAATCTGTAATTTTAAGCATCTTCTTCTACCACCCCCAAATAAGCATCTATAACATGCTCATTATTTTGTATTTCTTCCGGAGTTCCTTCGGCAATCAACTTACCGAAGTCAAGCACATAAATCCTGTCTGATATTTGCATTACCAGATCCATATGATGTTCTATCATAAAAATAGTAAGCTTATAATCATCTCTTATCTGTTTAATAAAGTCGGTAAGCTCTTCAGTCTCCTGAGGATTCATACCGGCAGCCGGCTCGTCAAGCAAAAGAAGCTTAGGAGAGGTAGCAAGTGCCCTTGCTATTTCAAGTCTTCTTTGAAGTCCGTAAGGTAGACTTTTTGCAATGTCATCTTTGTATTGCAAAAGTCCCTGCATATCAAGAAGCTCCAAAGCTTCTCTTCTCATCCTTTCCTCTTCTTTATAGTTAAGTCTTAGAGTGGCAGAGAATACATTTTGCTTTGCACGCATATGCTTTGCTATAAGTACATTATCAAATACCGTAAGATTATGAAAGAGCCTGATATTTTGGAAGGTTCTTGCAATCCCCTTGGCAGTGATCATATCAGGTGTATTGGCTACCGGCTTTATATTAAAAGGAGCATACTCACCAAGATAAAGCTTTTTCATTCTACCCTTAGGAGAAGATGCCAGTATAGTCTCGCCGTTAAATACGATTTTACCGTTGGTAGGCTCATATATACCGGTAACACAGTTAAATGCGGTTGTCTTACCTGCACCGTTAGGACCTATTAAAGCAACTATTTCTCCCTCATCTACTTTAAGAGATAAGTCATTGACCGCAACCACACCTCCAAATTGCATAGTAATGTGGTGCATACTAAGTATATTCTTTGTGCTCATTATGCTTCCCCCTTCTTTGCTTTTTTACCTTTGAAAAGAGAAGGAAGCCCTTTTATAAGTTTACCCATGCCGTCCCATGAGAATTCATTGGTACCCATAATCCCCTGTCTGTAGAATAAAACTACAAGCATAAGAAGTATGGAGAAAATAACCATACGAAAGCCCACTCTAAAAAGAGGAACACTCATACCTGCAATTATAAGAGGTTCGTCAAAGAATCTAAGCCACTCTTTACCTGCATTGATTAGGAAAGAACCGAGTATACTTCCTGTTACACTTCCGATACCTCCAAGAACCACTATAAGAAGGATGTCATAGGTAAGTGATATCTGAAATGTCTTGGAATCTATGGATTTCATAAACATTGCCAAAAGTCCGCCTCCTATACCTGTAAAAAATGAAGATATGATAAAGGCTAATGACTTATACTTAAAAAGATTTATTCCCATAGACTGTGCAGCTATTTCATCTTCCCTGATAGCCTTAAATACTCTACCGTAGGAAGAGTTTATAAGCATTACCATAAGAATGATGCAAACGGCTACTATTGCAAAAAGCACAAAAAGGTTTGGGAAACTCGGTATATTCTTAAGTCCGTAAGAACCGTTGGTTATGGTATCTAATTGAGGAGCAGATATAAGTGCTCTTATTATCTCTGAAAATCCCAGCGTAGCTATTGCAAGATAGTCACTTTTCAGTTTAAGTACAGGTATTCCTATAAGTGCGGCAACAAAGGCTGATAAAAGTCCGCCTATGATAAGTGCCGGAAAAAAAGGCATATAAAGGTTGGCAATAAGCGGAGATATACCTGATATATAATAAATACTTGCTCTTTGTGCCACAGGTATAGTAAGAATTCCTACAGTGTAGGCACCTATAGCCATAAAGCCTGCCTGCCCCAATGAAAAAAGTCCGGTAAATCCGTTTAATAAATTCATGGAGATGGCAACTACCGCATATATTGCTGTTCTTTCAAGTATGCCTATCTGGTAATTATATTCGTAACTGTTGATTTGTAAAAATGCTATTATAAGTATAGCTACAGCCAATGCGGCTATATTATACAATGTTTTCTTATTTTTTAAGTTAAATTTCATTTCTATCCCCCTATACCTTATCTGTAACCTTTTCACCGAATATACCGGTAGGACGAACCAAAAGCATTATTATAAGCAGTACAAATGTAAATGCATCCGAAAAGGTTGAATAACCGCCGGCTACCAAAGCGGTTTCACCAAAGCCGAGTATAAATCCACCTATTACCGCACCCGGTATCGATCCTATACCGCCTATAACCGCTGCCACGAAGCATTTTAATCCGGGTAAGGATCCTGAGTAAGGAAATACCGTCATACGGTCGGTAAAGTAAAGTATTGAGCCTATACCTGCAAGTAAAGAGCCTATAGCGAAGGTAAATGACACTGTTTTATTGATTTTAATACCCATAAGCTGAGCTGTTTCGTAGTCTTTTGATACCGCACGCATAGCCATACCCATCTTTGTATGCTTTATAAGCATCATAAGCAAATAAACTATTATAAGTGTCAGTATCGGTGTTAAAATTGTTACAAGTGAAAAACTCAAATCACCAAACTTAATTATCTTTTTAAGTACAGGTATTTCGGGATAGCCCTTCGGCAGTGCCGTAAAAAGATAGGTGGCAAGGTTTTGCAAAAGATAGGAAACTCCTATTGCCGATATCATAACACTCATACGGGGAGCGTTTCTTAAAGGCTTGTATGCAGTTTTTTCTATTAACACACCGAGTAAGACCGTAGCCGCTAAAACCACCGGTATTGCAATATACCATGGCATACTTGCCATTGCAAATATCATGAAGTAACCTGCCATCATGAAGATATCTCCATGAGCAAAATTTATTAACCTAAGTATTCCGTATACCAGAGTATAACCTATGGCTATAAGTGCGTAAGCACCACCAAGTGATATAGCGGTAAGACATTGTTGTAAAAATGTTGTTGCATCCATTAGGCTTATGCCTCCTAACCTTAATTAAATTTCATAGGGTCTTATATTACCCTAACACAATACATAAAGCCAAATGCTTTTTGAAAAGGCAATTTTCAGGCATTTGGCTTATACTTATTTATTATATAAAACTTATTACTTACCTGTATCTACAGTAGTTGTTGTAAGCAGTTCAAACTTACCGTCCTTTACTGTCTTTATAAAAGCTAATGTCTTGTTGGCATCACCGTTTTCATCAAATGAGATATGTCCTGTAATGCCGTCAAAGGTAACTCCCTTAAGAGCCTCTTTGATCTTTTCTCCATCAGTACTTTGAGCTGCTTCTATCGCCTTTATAGCACATACATAAGCATCATAACTTAAAGCTGAGAAGTTAGGTATTATATCCGGTTGTTTATTTTCTACTAAATATTTCTTATAACCTTCTATGAATTTCTTAGCCTCATCATTGGCAGGCGCAGATTCATCAAAGAATGTTGAGAACACTATGCCTTCCGCATTGCCCTTGGCATTTTCTATAATAGTTGAGTTTTCCCAAGTATCTCCCGCTCCGATAACCGCATCTATACCAAGCTCTCTTGCCTGTGTGATGATCAAAGGAGCTGTAGTAAGTGATGAAGGTGCATATATAAAGTCAGGATTTGCAGCCTTTATATTTGTAAGTACCGCCTTAAAATCTGTCTGATTTGTCTGGAACTGCTGCTGGTCAACTACCTTGCCGCCGAGCTTTTCAAATGACTCTGCGAAGAAAGTTCCAAGTCCTGATGAATAATCATCACCCAGCTGTGTAAGCACTGCTGCGGTCTTAATATTGTTTTGATTAGCATAGTTTGCCATAATAGTACCTTGGAACGGATCAAGGAAACATACTCTGAAGTAATATTCATTGCCCAGTGTAACTTGGGGATTGGTACAAGTAGCGCCGATTGCAGGTATCTTTGCACTTTCAAATGTAGGTCCTGCTGCTATGGATACACCTGAACCGTAGCTTCCTATTACTACTGAAACTTTTTCGCTTACAAGTTTTTGTGCAGCCGATACAGCCTCTGTCTTATCAGACTTATTATCAACTTCTACAAGCTCTATCTTATATTCTTCGCCGCCTATATTTACAGTAGGATAAACTGTGTTGGCATAGCGTATGCCCATAGCCTCTTGCAGACCGCCACCACCGTTTTCACCGGTAAGGGGTTCAAATACACCGATCTTTATCACCTTATCTCCACCTGCACTTTGTGAAGCGGAGCCGCCGCTACAGGCTGAGATTGATGAAGCCAACATAAGAGCTGCTGCACAAACAGCCAACAATTTCTTTAATTTCATAATACATACCTCTCTGTCCGTCATACATATACAACTGTCTTTTTAGAAAATACAAAAAATATTATAACAGAAAAAAAATAAATTTCAAGATAAATTTTTTTTTCTGTTATTAAGTATGAGTATTTGCTATACTGTTAATTGATTAAACCGACAGATAAGCAGTCCCTGATTGGGGCTTAAAGTGGAGGAGTCTATGGCAAAGTCATCAAATCAGAAGTTAAAATTAATATACCTTATGAAGATTTTATCGGAGCTTACTGATGAGCAGCATAGTATTACCATGCCTGAGATTATTGATGCATTGAAGGCGTACGACATAAGTGCGGAGCGAAAAAGTCTGTATAACGATATAGAAAATTTGAGGTTATATGGCCTTGATATAATAGGTACTCAAGAGGGCAGAACCTACTCTTACCATGTAGGAAACAGACAATTTGAACTTGCGGAACTGAAACTTTTGGTAGACTCGGTGCAATCATCAAAATTTATAACCGTAAAGAAATCAAATGAACTTATAAAAAAGATAGAAGGACTTGCAAGTAAGCATGAGGCATTCAAGTTACATAGACAGGTTTTTGTAGCGGGGCGTGTAAAGACCATGAATGAAAGTATTTACTATAATGTGGACAGGATACACGCCGCTATAGCAAAGAATTCGAAAATAACATTTCAGTATTTTCAGTGGGATGTTAATAAAAAGATGAAACTTAGACATAACGGAGCTTTGTACGAGGTAAGCCCTTGGTCATTGTCATGGGATGATGAAAACTATTATATGATAGCCTATGACTCCGATGAAAAAATTATAAAACACTTCAGGGTTGATAAAATGCTTAATATAAAATCAAATGATAAAAAGAGAGAGGGAAGACAGACATTCAAATCATTTGATATGGCAATATATACAAGAAAAATATTCGGAATGTATGCAGGGAAGGAAGAAAGGGTAAGTATTGAATGTGAAAATTCTTTTGCAGGAGTGATAATTGACCGCTTCGGAAAAGATGTTACGATGATTCCTATAGACAATGAAAAATTTGTCGTAAATGTTGAAGTGGCGATAAGCAAGCAATTTCTTGCATGGGTCATAGGACTTGGTGAAGGAGTTGTAATTACCTCTCCTAAAAGTGTGGTGGATATGATGAAGACGGAAATTGAAAGGCTTGTAAAACAATATAAGATGTAAAAGAACATAAATTCATGTTGCGAGGTGTGTTTATTGGACAGCTTGATCTGTATAATGAGAACTTACAAAGATGTTTTTAGGTTTTTATTTTCATATGAAAATAGCGTTTATGTAAAGAGGAGTTTATAAAAAAGCACTGTTAAAACGGAGGACTAAGTATGGATGAGATGTATTTTACAATAACAGGTTGTAATCATTATTTCGGAAGTGAATTTATGGAAAAGGGATTGATAGTTAAGTTGGAAAAAGAACTTGATAATGAGTATGATAAAGAAGCAATTAAAGTAAGTGTAAAAGGACTTGGCAAATGCGGTTATGTGGCAAATAGCCCCTACACTGTAAAGGGTGAGTCAATGAGTGCCGGAAGGTTATATGATAAAATAGGAGATACGGCAAAGGGTAAAGTCTTATTTGTATTTGAGAAAATGGCGGTATGTAAGATCATTGATGACGGTTTGGAATAATAGAGATTTGTATAATCAAAAATATATGAAGAAAGGCGGTACATAAAATGTGTGAAGAATGCTACTCAGACAACAATAGGGTAACTCCTTTATTAAATCCTTCGGAGTGCCTAAAAAACCACACTCAGTATATTTGCGGAACTTGCGGACGCTGTATTTGTATAGAAGTAGACCCTGTAAGAAAATTACAAAGGTGGAACTTTCCTTTCAAATCTTTGGAAATAGCAAAACTATACTTGCGCAGTGCCGACTACAGTATGAAAAAGTCATTCGGCATTTATGAAATTGAAAGTGAAAAAGGAAGGTTGGCATATAAAATTTTTACTGATAATGAGGATATGAAATCATACTTAAAAAAGAATAAAGGAAAAAGCTGTAAGACTATGCAACCTGTCTTTGCCGTAAAAGAATATAAGGAATATGAGAATACACAGGTGAGAAAACTTGAAGAAAAGGAAGTTGAAAAGTACATGAGGGAGAGGGATGGCTTATAGTTATATAAAATATCTTGAAACTGTAATACAGGTATTTTAATAAAAGTGCTATTAATATAGAAAAAATAAGCTGGAAAAGAATACAATTTTGTAAGAATTGGGGACAGTATTATGGAAATATCTGTAAATAAAATGGAATTTTTTGAACCGATCAATGAGACATCATATTTGTCCGTACCGAACGCACCTACATATAGAAAGATTATGCGCTGCTTTTACCGTGAATATGAAAAGATGCATTTTCAGTTATATAAAGAAGATATTTTCATGCTGCTTAAACAGGATGAAAAATTTGCTGATTATACAATGGAGCAGTTGTTATCAGACTTGGAGGCTTTAGTCAAGTGGAAAAATCTTACTCCGATACAGGATCCGGGAAGGGTCTATACTATTGCCGATTATAAGAATAAGCAATATAGATACACTATGTCAGAGTATGCGGTGGAGATTGAGCGTCTTACCGTACGATTAGAAAATATCTTTGTAGAATCGGGGAATTTATCTACGAATTTTTTTGTACGACTGGAAAAGAGCCTTCAAAGGGCACAGGAAATAAAGAATAGAAGCAATAAAGAAATTAATGAGTGGTGGGGTATGATTCAGGAGGACTTTAAGAGACTGAATCAGAGCTATCAGGACTATCTTAGAGATTTTTATTCCGGAAAAACAGAGCAGCTTATGAAGTCGGTGGAGTTTGTGCTGCATAAGGATAAATTTATCAAGTATTTAAATGAATTCGTGCAGGAATTACAGCGACATTCAAAAAGAATTGAGCAGATTTTAAGCAGCAATATTTTGGTGATCGAGGAAGATATTATTGAAAAGGTGATACAAAGCGAGCTGGACATTCCCCATGCACTGTTACAACTGAATGGAAATGCAGAACCCGGCATACGGGAAAATGTAGTCGGAAAATGGAACTCTTTAAAAAACTGGTTCATAGATTCTTCTGAAAATGAGTGTGAGTGCAAGAAGGTTCTTAAAATCACCAATGATGTAATAAGAAAGATTATTCAAAATGCAGCCTTGATCGTTCAGTTGCAAAACGGAGGAATCAGCAGAAAGGATGATTACCGTAAGTTTTTGGAGCTGTTTTTAAAGTGTGAAGATTTGGAAGAGGCACATAAACTGTCGGCTCATGTTTTTGGAGCACAAAAAATCCAACATTTTAAGATATTGAAACCTCGTGATGCAAATGGTATAAATGATAGTATCTACAATGAGGAAGCGGCAAATTTTCTTTTAAAACCCCACACCAGATCTTATCGTGAGAAAAAAGATAAAAGAGGATTTAGTGATAAGTCCATAGAAAAACAGATACAAAGAGAGCAATATCTGCAAAAAATAAAAAGGCAAAAAGACATAGTTATGTATTATATCAAGGATAATAAGATAACATTTTCAGAAATAGAAGAGGTTATTTCGGAAGAAACAAGGATCATATTTTTGCAATGGATCACTCGGGCTAATATGAATTCTATGAAAATAGGAAGAACAGAATATGGGCAGGAATATCATTTAACAAAGTCTAAGGAAAAGTGTATATTAAAATGTGAAGACGGAGATTTGATTATGCCGGCATTTGTATTGGAGTTTAAAACTTTATGAATGAATTCAGAACATTATTAGAGAATTTTTGGATCTGTAAGGATACGGATAAGGACTTATATTATAAAGTAAAAAGAGATATTCCCAACTTTCAAAAGTTTATAAGAGAGCAGCTTGGCTGGAAACTTATACATACGGAAAATTTGTTGAAATTAGAAAAAAGACCCTCTAAAGCTGAGGTATTTATGGGGATAGGAGAGTTTACCGAGATTAGAGACTATTGTATTTTATGTGCAGTACTTATGTATCTTGAAGACAGGGCGGAAGGGGAGCAATTTCTTTTATCGGAGCTTATAGACTATGTTGAAATGCAATTAAAGTCATATCTATCCATAGATTGGACCTCCTTTGCCCAAAGGAAATCTTTGGTTCGTGTTTTACAATATGTAGAGAAGTTAAATATGCTTAGGGTATATGAGGGGCGCAGTGAGGCTTTCGGTTTGGAGTCCGGACAGGAGGTATTATATGAAAATACCGGATATTCAAAGTACTTTGCCACAAGCTTTACAATTGACATCCTGGGCTTTGAATCCTTTGAAGATTTTGAAAAATCGGACTTTGACGAAATCTTGGAAAATAGGGGCTCAATGCGTACTAATAGGGTATACAGGCAACTTGCCCTATGTCCGTCAATGTATTGGGATAGTGTTGAAGATGCAGACTCTTTGTATTTAAAAAATCAGCGTCAGCGTGTGGCAAAGCATATAGGTGATAACATGGGCGGTACTCTTGATTTATACAAAAACATGGCATGTCTGTCATTAGAGGAGGATGATTGTTACGGTGTGGTTCATCCCAAAGAGAGTATGCTTTCAGAAGTTGTTTTATTGCTTTGTACAAAGATACAAGAAAAGGTCTTTGAAGGAAGTTTGAAAAAACAGGAAAATGAATGTATTCATATAACGAAGGAGCAGTTTTCAGATATGCTCTTATCATGTCGCAAGGAGCATAGCAGCGGATGGAGCAAGGAATATCGTGAAATGACAGAGGAGCTGCTTATAGAGCATGTATTTGAATATATGAAAAATTGGATGATGATTAGAGTTTATGAAGACCATATTGCAGTATTTCCCTCTGTGGGGAGAATGGCAGGATCCTATCCAAAAGATTTTAACGGAGGTTGCGAAGAGTGAAAGAGCGATTTCAAATGAACCGCATAGGGTTTGTGAATTTTTGGTTATATGATGAAGAATATTTTGAATTTGTAGATGGTAAGCTTTTACTCAGAGGACAAAACGCATCAGGCAAATCCATTACGACCCAAAGCATTATCCCCTTTATATTGGACGGTGATCGCACCCCGAGCAGGTTAGATCCTTTCGGTTCAAGTGACAGGAGGATGGAATACTATTTTCTTGGAGATGAGGGGAAGGAAGAGTCAACAGGATACCTATTCTTAGAATTTAAAAAAGGAGAGGAATACTGCACTATCGGTATAGGTCAAAGAGCCAAAAAAGGAAAACCCATGGAATTTTGGGGATTTGTTATATCAAACGGAAGAAGAATAGGTTATGATTTAAAACTTTACAAAGAGCTGGGTTCAACCAAAATTCCTTTAGATAAAAGGGAAATGAAAGCAGAGCTTGGAGAAGACAATTTTTTTACCACAAATCAAAGCGAATATAAAAAGGCGGTAAATAAGCATATTTTCGGCTTCAGAAAAGAAGAGCAGTATGAGCAATTTATTAAATTACTTGTGAAAGTGCGTGCTCCTAAACTTTCCAAGGAATTTAAGCCTACCAGAGTATATGAGATTTTGAATGACTCTTTGCAGACCTTGACGGATGAAGATTTAAGAGCCATGGTGGATGCCATGGAAAAGATGGATGAAATACAGGACAGTTTGGAGATTTTAAAGCGGGCTTTTGATGATGTAAAGATCATAAGAAATGAATATATCAGATATAATCAATATATGCTTGCTAAAAAAGCACAGGCATATATTGAAATTAAGCAAAGAATAGAAACGGAACAAAGCCGGCTTAATATGCAGGAGCAAAACCGAATCAAGATAGAAGAAGAACAGAAAATAAATACAGAGCGTTTATTTGATTTGGAAGAACAAAAAAAGCTTAAAAATGTTGAGAAAGCAGGGCTTTTAGATACAAATCTTGAAGAGATAGACAGCAAATTAAAAAAGGCAAAGGAATATAACGAAGAGGCTGCCGGCAAGGTCGTATATTGGGAGCAAAAAATCGAGGGCTTAAGAGAAATGCTCTTATTGGGAGAGCGTCAAATAAAAAATATTAAGTCGGACATAGAGCAAATAGAGCAGGATATAGAGAAAGAAAAATCCGAACTTATGGAGTGTCAGGAAACCTTGCAGTGGGATCAGCATAAAGAGGCACTTAGAATTATAGAAAAAGAAGAGGATGGTAAAAGCGGTGAAATTATAAAAAGTCTTGATCTATTAAAAAAACTCTTGACGGAATGTAAAAGCAAAATACAGGAGTATGAAAAGACATCCGCAGAATATGATGAGGCGGCAGCAGAGCTTGAGATACTTCAGACTCAAAAAGCAAAAGAGTTACAAAAGTTTGAGCTGGCAGAAGAAGAGGTCGGTAAAAGTATAGATAAGTGGATCGAGGATATTTATACCGCTAAGGATACCTGTCTTTGCTGGAAACCGGATAATAAACTGCTTATAAAGTTGGAGGAGAGGATAAGAGAGTATCATTTGCTTAAAGATGCGGAAGAAGTACAGGCACTTTTACGCAGCGATTATGAGCAGCAACGCAATGAAATATTGGTTCAAAAAAACAATTTGGAGTATCAGCAAAAGCTCAGAAATGAAGAACTTGAACAGGAAAAGGAAAAACTTGCATATTTGAAAGATACAGAGGAGCTAAAGCCGCTTCGAAGCGAGAGTGTGGAGCTTTCAAGAAAGAAAATGGAGGAAGAAGGTATCAAGGCACTGCCTTTTTATAAGACCGTGGAATTTTCAACAGAGCTTTCTGAGGCGGATTGTGCAAGACTTGAAGCACAGCTTGAAAGTATGGGGATTTTAGACGCACTGGTAGTATCAAAGAATGATTTTGAAAATATTACAAAGCAGCATCCTGATTTTTTAGATACTGTTTTATATGTGAAAGAAAATGAAAATTCAGGTTTTTCAAAGTTAAGAGCAAGTGAGGAATTGAATAAAAATCTAAAAAACTCTGTAGAGAGGATACTTGGAAATATTTTTGAAGATAAAGAGTTGGAGCAAGGAATTTATCTTGGCAGGGATGGCGGTTTTAGACAGGGAATCCTTGCAGGAAGGGCTGACAAAACTAAAAATGCAGAATTTGTGGGGGCTTTGGCAAGAAAGAGAAAGAAAGAAGAAAAGATTCGTGAACTTGAAATGCGAATTCTTGATATTGAAGAGGCAATCAAAATTGCTGAAAAAGAGATTGAAGCTATATTGGAGCACTTGGAAAAATTGCAGGAGGAATATCAAAAACTTCCCGGTTTTTCTATGATCAATACCGCATTGGAATATGAAAAAGACTGTGAGTACAGGTTGCAAAAAATATCTGAGGAATGTCAGGAAAAAGAAGTTCAAAAGAGGCAGTTGCAACTAAAAAAAGATATGCAATATCAGACTGTACTTCAAAAATGCAAGCCATTCCCCTACGGAAGAACTTATGATGCTTACAGTGAAGTTATAGATATGGCACAAGACTATGGTCGCATTTGGCAGGAGATAAGGCAAATACTGCTGAAACTTAAGAGCAGGAAGGAATATCTTAGGGTAGAAAATGAAAGGTTTGTTCAAAATGAACAGTTGTCAGACGATGCCTTTTTAGAACAGCGCAGTTGGAGCAGCAAGGAAAAGGAGAGTAGAATACAAATTCAAAAGCTTGATGAGTATCTTAAGCGTCCGGAAATTGCAAAAAAAGCCGAACGCTTAAAACAGCTTAATAAAGAATTGGAAGAGATTGCAAATGAGTGTGACAAATTAAATAAAGATTTGGCAAGGTTGGAGGAAAGGCGTAACATAATCCTTGAGGAGGAGCCGAAACAAAAAGAAAGTCTTAGGCAAAAGATAACCGTGGAAAGCTATCTGAGGAAATATTTTGAAGAAGAACTGGCACTTAAGCTGGTATTTGAAAGAGAGGGGCAGGGGCTTTTTGAATGTGCAAAAAAAGCTGTGTCGCTACTTAGGGAAGGTGATAAGAACAGAGAGGCAACAGAACTTTTGCAGGCATTACATCAGGTATACCAAAGACATAACGGAAGTTTGGTCAATTACGGAACAGCTTTGGAAGAATGTTTTGATGAGGTGCCGGAGTCTGCCACGGAAATTGAGGCGGCAGCCGGTACAATACGAAAGAGGGTGCGTGTGGTTTCCTCATGGAACGGAAAAAAGGTGTATCTGGAAGAGTTTTACAAAATCATAAAACAGGCAATTGATGAGACTCAGTTATTGATTAGACAAAAGGACAGGGAGTTATTTGAGGATATTTTATCTCAGACGATCAGCAGACAACTTACAGACAGAATTGCAGAAAGCAGAAAATGGGTTGCAGATATGTCAAAGCTTATGAAAGAGATGGACACTTCAATGGGACTGAGTTTTTCATTGGATTGGAAACCATGTAAGGCGGAAAATGATATGGAGCTTGATACTGTAGAACTTGAACAAATTTTACTAAGAGACCATAGCCTTTTGACTATGGAAGACATTGAGAAGGTTGCAGAGCACTTTAGAAGTAGGATTCGTATGGAAAAACTCAAACTGGAAGAAAAGCAGGATGTAATCAATTATATGGACCTTGTCAGAGATGCTTTGGATTATCGTAAATGGTTTGAATTCCATATGTATTTTAAGCGTGGGGAAGGTGAAAGAAAGTTTTTGACCAATGCCGCATTTAACCGCTTCAGCGGAGGAGAAAAAGCCATGGCTATGTATGTTCCGCTTTTTGCAGCGGTCAATGCACAATACAAAAAGGCACAGAAAGACAGCCATCCCAGAATCATTGCCTTGGATGAGGCATTTGCGGGGGTAGATGATAAAAATATAAGCAGTATGTTTGAGCTTGTACACAAGCTGGATTTTGATTATATCATGAACTCCCAGTCATTATGGGGCTGCTTTGAAACAGTAAAAGGAATTAAGATTGCCGAGCTTTCAAGACCACAGGACTCACAGATCGTTTCAGTGATTTGCTATACATGGAATGGATATGAGAGGGTATTAGATGTGCAATAATAAAGAATGTGCCGATTATTTTAAAAGGCAGAAAGAATATCACAGATGTCTTATAGAATGTAAGAAAAAATGGCAATCCTACGGAAAGCCGGCAGGAAAAATCAAACTTTCAAATACTTCAAAGGAAGAAAGGCAGGCAATAGGAGGAATACTCTCTAAGGTGTTTTATGAAGAAAATATCAGCTTTTCATTTGCGGAATTTGAGAGGGGACTACAAAAAACCCGCTTTGCACCGCTTGATATAAAGTCAGTACTTGAGGAGTATTTTGGAGAAAAACTTATCACTACCAAGAGCCGTATTGAAGAAAAAGAAAAGAAAAAACAGAGGTTTTTTAAGAAAATATACAGGCGCTTTGAAGAAGAGAGTGATAGGGATAAGACGGCACTTTTATGGCTTGGTGAAATGATTTCCGGGAAAAAGTACGGATATAATATACTTATGAGGGAATATGAAAGGGATGAGATACAGGCGGAAGTACTAATTCAAAATATCAAAAGGGCATTGGTGAAGATAAAGGAGTTAAGTGAGGGCGAGGATGAATATCCCTTAGCGGTGCTGGCTGCACAGATAAGTGATAATCCTCATTACTTTGACAAGGATACATCAGCCGGCTTACTTTTAATACATGCAATTTGTTATATTAAAAAAGAAGAACTGCCGCAAAATGCTCACCGGTGGAGGGAAGTGCTTGAAAAGGTGTGCATTGCCCCGGATAATATATCATCCATGGTTCATGCTTTCGGACTTCGTTTGCTTACCAAAGACGGCAGACATCCGGCTTATGATGCATTCTGTGACAGAAGAGAAGCCTGTGTGATCACTATGGAGAATATGAAGGGGGTAGTTGCTGCCAAGGTATACGAAAATAAATTGTATGTGGTGGAAAATGAAATGGTTTTCAGTTATCTTATCAACAATGTAAAATATTCAAAATACAGCCTTTTATGTACTTCCGGTCAGCCTCGTGCCGTAGCACAGGTACTTATTACATATATTTTGGATGCCAAAGTTAAAATCTTTTATAACGGAGATATAGACCCGGACGGTATCCGCATTGCAGACAGACTTTGGAAGAAATTCGGAGATAATATTCATATATGGAGAATGACGCCAAAGGATTATGAAAGGAGTATCTCAAAAGAAAAAATAGGAGAGCTTGGAAGAGCAAAGCTTGAAAATATCGCACACCCCGTATTAAAGAAAACAGCTGAGTGTATAAAGGAGCGCAGACTGGCAGGATATCAGGAAAATATGCTTAAAGAGCTGCTTTTTGATATTGAAAACCGAGTAATGTATGATTAAATTGGTAATATCGTTATAAATCATTAAGTTTGTCGTTATAAACTATAGTTGTAAGGCATTGCTCTCATAATATATAATGAGGGCAATGTTTTTTTGTATATCAAAAGCGGCTTAAGGGATCGTTACCTTATATCAAAGGGTATCAAAAGCCGCCTTACAAGTGAATGGTGAGGCTAAAACACTCTACTTGATTTACATAAAAAGCTTAAGACAGCAATTGTGAAAAATACATAGCATAATGTGAAAAGGTGATAATTATGAGGGAAAATAAAACTTACTACAAGAAAAAAATATATCTTGTCTTATTTACGCTAACACTTGTTTTTGGACTGCAAGGTCTTTACGAATATTATAAAGTCAAGATAGATAATCCCTTGCAACTGCTTTCTGCGGTCCTGTACGGTACGATAAAGCTATTTTTATTCGTATCTCCGATATCGGCGGAAGACAAGACTTCTATTTTTTATGAAGTGGCAAAGTGGACGGCTCCCATACTTACATCCACCTTTGTATTTACAAAGATTTCAAACACCTTGCTCAATCTTAAAAATACACTGTTTAACAAAATAAGCGCCAACCATATTTTGGTATTTGAAGACAGTTTCATGGGAGAGACATTAATCAATAATTTAATAAACGGGAAAAACTCATATAAGATTTCACTTATTTCAAAGAATTTTATTGATGACAACCTAAAGAATAAATATGAGAAAAAGGGAATAGCCACATATCAGATAGATTTTGAAAACAGCGATAGTAATGAGATAAAAGAGCTTTTTGGTACTGTAAATATCAATAATGTAAAATACATGTTTTTTTGCTCGGATGTGGATTTGGAAAACTATGCCCTCTACACCAATGTTATAAAAAGAATTAAACCTAAAAGGCATATTACCTGTTATGTTAAATGTGAGTCTAAGACAGTGTCTGCCTATATTGAAGATATGCTAAGCCTTGAGAGGCAGAAAGAAGAAAAACTTAAAAAAATAGACACCGTACACTTTGATCAAACAGACTTAAGCATAAGAATGCTTATATCCGATAAATGTGTAAATGAGATTCTATCAAATAATTTAGATAAACTTTCACATATAGGAGATAAAATATCGGCAGAGCTGATTGACAAAAGCATAAGAAAAATCCACATCTTAATAATAGGCATAAATGAACTGACACTTACATTATTAAAACATATTGCCAATGATATGACCATATCCTTAAAAGATAACACGAAGGTCAGTATAATAGATGTTGATGCACAGCAGTATATGAGCGAGATTTTGTTTGATAATGAAGGGCTTAAAAAAGCCTTGGATATAGAAGTAATAGACCTTGGATATGAAAAAGGCTTATTGCAGGAGCATTTAAGAAGTATAAAAAATGATGATGATTTATCTCTTATATTTTTAATGAATGAAGATGTGGTTAAAAGCCTTGAAAATCTTAAGTTGTTAAACAGGCATTTTGAAAATGTACCTAAGATAATAAGAAATGTATCCAACATAGACCTAAGCCATATACTGCCTAAAAATTATGATAAAATCAAGATTTTCGGTGATGTTTCACAAATAATGACTGAAGATGTCATGATAAGAGAGGCACTTGATAATCGTGCAAAACAATTTAATGACAGTTATAACAAGTCTTTTGAGGCGGCAGGTATGGGAGAAGGCAAAAAATGGAATGAGCTCTCCTATGTAAAGAAGACTTCTTCCAGATTATCGGCTGCCCACGACAGAGTTAAGGAAGAAATAGTAAGAAAAGTCTTTTTTGATAAATCACAAGAGGATATTGAGGCTTATTTACATAAAAAATTTGAAGAGTTTACAGACCTACAGGAAATCAGAAAAGATGATAAGGAAGAGTTTAGAAGGCAGTTTTGTAAGTATTTGGAAGAGGCTCCCTTACTTGACTTTTTGTCAAGACTTGAGCACAAAAGATGGTGTAACAGTTACTATGCGATGAACTTCAGATATGGAGAAAAGAAGGATGAAAACTTAAAAACACATCCTTGTTTAATAGATGATTGGGAAATAATAATAGGTGAAAAATTCGAGATCTGTCATCCGGAATATGACCTATTGTCGGTATTCACTCTCTTCAAAAAGGAGGATTAAAAATGGAAAATGAACAAATACACAGACAAACATCTGATGAAATGCAAAAGGCTGCTTATGAATATAATGAAATAAATTACAAGTATGATGCTTTTATAAGTTATAGACATGTAGAGCCGGATCAAAGCATAGCCAAGCAGATACATCAGATGATAGAAACATTTAAGCCTCCTAAGGAGTTTTATAAAAACGGTAAAAAACCTACATTTAGGATATTTAGAGATAGGGAGGAGCTTGCTGCCAGAGATCTTAGTGCATCAATAAAAGAGGCACTGGCAACAAGTAGGTATCTTATTGTCCTATGCTCAAAGAGAACACCTTTGTCGGAATGGTGTCAAAAAGAGGTGGAGATATTTAAAAGCCTGCATGGAGATGAGAGGATAATACCTGTATTGATAGAAGGAGAACCTGATGAAGCTTTTTCACAGCCACTTAAGGAACTTAAAAATAAAGATAATGAAAGCTTGCAGGATATATTGGCAGCGGATATAAGACCTGATGAGGTATTGAAAAAGGATTTTGTCGGATACGAGCAGCTGCAAAATAATAATAGGCAAAAACTAAAAGAGCTTACCAAGCAGTCCTTAAATATATTAAAAACCGAAAAATACAGAATAATGGCAACGATTCTGGGTTGCAGTTTCGGAGATCTTAAGCAAAGGGATAAGGAAAGAAAAAACAGACTTATTTTGAGTATTTTATCCTTGTCCGGAGCGATATTTTTAATATTCGGCTTATTTATGGCAAATGCTTATCAAAAGGCGGAGCTGGCAAGGCGGGAGGCGGTACAGTCCAATGCAAGAATATTGATGAAAACCGCCAAGGATTTTTTGAAAGAGGGTGATTATATAAAGGCGGTGCTGGTAGCCGAGGAGGCTATAAAACCCATAAATAAGGAAACTAAAGATTATGAGACTTTGAACGCCGACAAACTGTCTATACTTAATGCTACTGTATACCATAATGGAGCATCTACTCTTACTGCAATATCTACTAAAAACAAATTTACATTTATGTCTTTAAGTGCTGATGAAAAATATGTAGCTTACGGTCTTGAAAATAATGATACTGCTATAGCAAGCGTGGAAAACGGAGAGGTTTTAAAGAGATTTTCAGGGCATAGTCAACAAGTTAAATTTGTGGATTTTTCAAAAGACGGCAAATACTTGGCATCATCTTCATTTGACAGTACCTGCATCATATATGATTTGGAAAAAGGAGAGGAAAAGGTAAAACTCGAAATAGAGGGTATACCGATGCTTACTCAATTCTCAGAGGATGATTCCAAATTGTTTTATGTGACATACGCTAATGATGATACCTGCTTTTATGTATATGATACCAAAACATGGCAAAAAGAAGGAGAATTTGTAATTAACGAAAGGGTAAGGTATGCCGATATAAAACAAGACGGTAGTGAGGTACTTACAGTTTTATATTCAAATAAAGAAGAGCAACTTACTAGAAGAAGCCTAAAGGACGGCAGTATAATAGAAGTTATACCGAGGTTAAAAGCCGACGGTATAGATGGGACAGAATATGACAGACCATATAAAGCGGCAAATTATTCTAATGATGATAAAAGTATAATATTGCTTACGGATGCCGAGATGGTAAAGGTCTCACTTGAAGATAAAAAAGAGATATTTAAGAAAGAGATGTATATTAATGCAGATGATTCAAAAGTAATGTCGGAAAGTGATAATGGTGAAAAAATCGCAATAAAAGCAAATGCCAATATATATCTTGTAGATGGAAATAGCGGTGAAATAACTGATGAGTTATATTTTTCAGATCTAAACATGAAGTATTTTACCTACAACTATAATACCAATACTGTAGTGGGATTTGGAGAAAACGGTAAGTATTCAATATGGAAAGACAAGTTCATGGTGGAAGACAATTTAAGTTATGGTGGAGGTGTGCCTATAGAATTTATATTTCTAAAGGATGGAAGCAAGATAATTGCAAACTCACATGAAAGTCAGACAATAAAGATAATTGACTTAAAATCAAGAGTCTTATCCGAGCCTATATATGCGAGAATAATGGGGGAATCCAATAATTTTTCATATATGTTACTATTTGATGGAAATAATTTTTTGATTTCAGATGATAACGGAAAGACAAGTAAAAAAATCACACCTAAGGGTGCAACAAGCTATGGTTCCATGTCGGCTGCAAGGTATAATAAAATATCAAATGACGGTAAGTATTATGCATACTTGAGTATGGAGGAAGGGGATACGGCAAAATTAAAGCCGGTATTAAAATTATATGGTATTCAAGATGATGCAGATAATAGGGTATTCATAAATACAACTTTATCATCAATTACTTTCACTGATGATTCAAAACAGATACTTTTGCTGGACAATATAGACGGACTTAAAATATATGATACAAGAGATTTAACACAGGTAAAAAGTTACAGCAATATAAAGGATGACTCAGGAGATGTAAAATTATCAAAAGACTCAAAAATCCTTGTAATAAACAGATTTGCAGGTATAGCATCAGTCTATGATCTTGAAAGCGGTGAGCATATAGACGATATCCCCGGAGAAGTTATAAGTGTTCAAAACGAAGGTGATGAAATAAAATTAAAGGGTATACAAAATAACACCGCCTTTAGCTGGAGCAGTAAGGAAGGTTTAAGCACATGGGAAATGGATGAGGAATGCAGTCAGACAGCACTTAGTTTTGAGGATGTAAATTTATACAATGAAAATGTAGACATATTGATGATGATAAGAAATAACGAGACTGACAGAAGATGTTATGTAGTTGATTTTTCAACAGGCAGGCTGATGATGACACTTAATACCTCAGTTAAAGACTACAATGTCAACGGCTGCATTTCACCTGACGGAAAACTCATAGCTATAGATCAAAATTATAGTGCCCAATACGATAAAGAAAGTTTGAGCTCAACATACCATATAATATCCACTGTATACAAGGTCCTAAATGAAGAAGAGGTATCGAAAGAAGTAGAAGAGATTATATCGGGCAGGACGCTGTCACAAGAAGAAAAAGTACAAATAGGTATAAGTGCCGAGTAATAAAGGCAAACAAAGGATATTAAATGTGTTGCCCTTATATTAATAAGTGAATATAATATAAAAGTAATAAAAATACATATTTTGAAAAAACTATTATTGCATCGTTTGCAAAATAAGCATACACCAAAAATACTTGATATTTTTCTGAGCCTGTATAATAAAAATATAGATGAAGTAAGTGCTAATCCTAAGGGTTTTGTGAATATAATGATTCAAACAGGCAAGTTTTTTAGTATGTTTATTAAAAAACGATGCACAGGATCAATATATGAAAGAGGAAGACTATGACAGTACAGACACATTTAATAGCCACGACAACTTCCTATGCTGTTTTTGCATACCTGTATAGGAAAGGAATCAATATACCCGTTATAGGTAGCGAACCGCTAACCATCTATCCCTTACTGGGCATTCCTACAGCTGTTGTCGGCTCTATGCTGCCCGATGTGGATATTGAAAATTCAAGAGTAAGTAAAAAGTTTCCGTTTGTATCACCGTTTTTAAAACATAGGGGAATCACGCATACCTTAGTCTTTGTGGCAACTTGCTACCTTTCAATGGCAGTAAATTATTCACTTAATACAAAGCTTATCATATCGGCTATATTTGGATTAATATTCGGTATTTTAACACTTAAGGGCAGATTTGCATTATTAAAAACCTTGGCAGTTGCAGGCATTTTTGCAGCACTGTCATATTCCGGAGAAGAGGTACTGCCCTCCTTACTCTTCGGTATGGGATTTGGCTGGCTGTTTCACATAGTAGAAGATATGTTTAATAAAAAAGGTTGCCCCATACTGTGGCCTCTTACAAATAAAAAACTGCATTTGCCGCTGGGACCTTTTCTTGTAAAGACAAGAACTTGGCAGGAGGCAGTATTCCTTATTATATGGGAAGGGGTAAATGCAGCTATCTTATTAATATATATGAATGTGCTTAGGTTCTGATTTTGATTTTTATGAAAAAATGAGAAGATTCACAATACAGTGGATATCTTCTCATTTTTTTATGGTAATTTATATAAGTTGTTTTATTTCAGTTATGGTTCAGGTAGTTTAGATATATGTTCTTAAGCGGCTTTTACTTCAAAAAAGTTTCTCTGACATTAGCCAAGCTTCATATCCCCTTCCTTTACCCAGCCTATTTTCCTTAAAAACATATTTATCAAAGGACAAATAATTGCAGGCAGTACAAAAGAAATGAGTATAAGACCTGCCCAGTCAAATGTGCTGATAGAAAGTTTACTGCCCTCGGAAATATTTTTGACCCAACCGGAGTAAACACCTATTTGCCCTACCAGTCCGCAAGTACCCATACCTGAAGAAACCGCAGCTCCATCCATACGAAGCTTAAAAAAGCAGGTTGCCAAAGGTCCGGTAATTATAGAGGTTAGACAAGGAGCTATCCAGATACGAGGGTTTTTAACAATATTTCCCATCTGTAGCATAGAAGTACCGATACCCTGTGATATAAGCCCCGACCATTTGTTTTCAGGAAAGGACATAACCGCAAAGCCTATCATTTGTGCGCAGCATCCGGCTACCGCAGCACCTCCGGCAAGTCCTGTAAGACCTAAAGCGGCACAGATGGCAGCAGAAGATATGGGAAGAGTAAGTGCCATTCCGACAAGTAAAGATATGAGTATACCCATTAAAAACGGTTGCAGCTCGGTAGCCCACATAATTACATCTCCAAGCTTCATCGCTGCTTTTCCTATAGCAGGCGCCCACCACGCTGAAAGCAGTACTCCTACTGCAATTGTAACCAACGGAGTTATCAAGATGTCTATCTTTGTTTCTTTAGAGACCGCCTTTCCGACCTCAGCGGCAATAACCGCAATAAAAAGAACTGCCAAAGGTCCTCCCGCACCTCCAAGAGCATTGGAGGCAAATCCCACCGTTATCAAAGAAAAAAGTACAAGCGGCGGACAGTGAAGTGCATAACCTATGGCAACAGCCATAGCAGGACCGCTTACTGCACCGGCAAGCCCTCCGACAGTATAATCAACACCGGCAATAGTTGCCACCGGTGAACTTAAAAAGCCTATATGAAATTGAGTTCCTATAGTATTGATTATAGTACCTATCAAAAGAGAACAAAAAAGTCCCTGAGCCATAGCTCCAAGTGCATCAATACCGTAACGCTTGGCAGATATCTCAATATCTTTGCGTTTTAAAAATGCTTGTATAGATTCCATTATTTTTTCCCCCTAGTCAAACTTATAAGCAAATTTCAGAGATAGTATATAAAACTGTATTATAGGCTGTCAAGATAGGTAAGATGTAGAAAATTCTTAATTTGTTAGTTTAAGTATTGATTTTTTAATATAATGACCATATTTTGACTGTGGAAGTTTGAGTTATGTAAAATATATGCGATAAAAAAATAAATATTAATAACGAAAAAGCCCGAAGGTGACAGAAATGTCACTTTTTGTTATCTATATAGATTTTTCAAAAATAAGTTTTCTTGTATTATTTACTTATGAAAAAGAGAGAGGTGAATGATATGAAATTTGGACTTAACAGAAAGCAATTAAAAGACACAGCACTGGCATTCATGGTGCTTGATAATGCATATCTTAGATTTTCTAATGTAATCAGCAGTGTAGCACATCTGATTACAAGGTTTGTAGCGCCATTATTTGCATGGCTGATGGTAGACGGTTTTTTTCATACCGGGTCAAAAAAGAAATATTGTATGAGACTTTGGATATCAGCAGTATTTATGCAGATTGGAAATGAGTTATCATTTGCGATTTGGAAAGAGGGAGGAATTAGCGATAATATATTTTTAACCTTGTCATTCGGCTTTACAAGTATTTGGCTTTTTGATATGGCAAAAGAAGCTATCAGAAAGAAGAAAATATTATTTAATATTTCGGCAATTTTTATAACTTTTATTGCACTGGCTATAAGTATTATACCACTTCCGATTGGCAGAGGAATAATACTTGAAGGCGGCATTGAGCTTATTCCTTTTATTTTGATTGCATATTTTTGTCATAACAGTAAGTGGAAACAGACTGTTTTAATCGGATTATACAGTATATTCCTGTTTTTCCTTTCCGGCGGATTTGAACTGTTTTCACAGGGATTTGATATGTTCTGTGTAAACTCGGACTGGATGAGCTTTACGGTGCTTCCTTTTATATTCCTATACAAAAATGAGGAAGGAAGAAGGGGTGGCAAATGGTTCTTTTATATATTTTATCCGCTGCATCTTTGGATAATAGCAATTCTTGGAAATATACTTTAATGTAAAAGCTTGACACATTAAAAGCTTATAAATATGGAGTTTTTAAATTCACTGTGCTATTATAGTATCCGTTGTGTTCTAAGTAAGCTTAAATATTTAGTAGGACATATGGGGAGGAAATGTGGATTTAAGTTATATTAAACCGAATATTTTTACAACACTTAAAAATTATAAGGGCGAGCAGTTTGTTAAGGATATTATTTCAGGAATAATAGTTGCAATTATTGCTATGCCCTTATCTATTGCACTTGCTATTGCCTCAGGTGTAAATCCCGAGCAGGGGCTTTATACCGCAGTGATTGCCGGATTTTTCATCTCATTTTTGGGAGGAAGCTCGGTTCAGATCGGAGGACCTACAGCGGCATTTGTTATAATAATCTATGGCATAGTAGCGGAGTATGGAGTGGCAGGTCTTACAGTTGCAACAATTATGGCAGGGCTGATGCTTATTGCTATGGGGGCTTTAAGACTTGGAGATTTTATAAAGTTCATACCCAAAACAATAACTGTAGGTTTTACATTCGGAATTGCTGTAAGCATAGTAGCAGGGCAAATAAAAGACTTCTTCGGACTCCGGATGACATCGGTACCGGCTGAATTTATAGAAAAGCTCTTAGCTCTTGGAAAAAATTTCCATACACTTTCACTACCTACGGTTATGGTAGGTGCTTTGGCTTTATTGATTCAAATATTTTGGCATAAAGTATCTAAAAAGATTCCGGGTTCTTTGATTGCAATCATCGTTACAACAGCCATTGTGAAGTTTGGAAATCTTGAGGTCAAGACTATAGGGGATCTGTATACGATAAAAGCCGGACTGCCGGAATTTACATTACCTCAGGTAACTCCTGATTTGATTTCTCAGATGATATCACCGGCATTTACCATAGCGATACTTGCGGCAATAGAGTCACTTTTATCCTGTGTAGTTTCCGACGGAATGACGGGCAGTCATCATAATCCTAACGCAGAGCTTATCGGACAGGGATTCGGGAATATAATGTCGGCACTTTTTGGAGGAATACCTGCCACAGGCGCCATTGCCAGAACCGCCGCCAATGTTAAAAATGGCGGACGCACACCTGTAGCCGGAATGGTTCATGCACTTACCCTGCTTTTAATATTAGTTTTTCTTATGCCGTATGCATCATTGATTCCTATGAGCTGTTTGGCAGCTATTCTTATTATGGTCGGTTACAATATGAGCGGATGGAAAACGGTAGTCCATATAATAAAAACGGCACCCAAAAGTGATATAGCGGTTCTTTTGATTACCCTGTTTTTGACAGTATTATTTGACCTTGTATTGGCTATCAAATTCGGTATGATACTTGCTGCATTTCTTTTCCTAAAGCGTATGTCGGATATTGCCAATATACGCCAATGGGTTGATAAGTCCGAGGCAGATGGTGAGAGGGGTGAACTTAAATCGGTTCCGAGTAATGCCTTGGTATATGAGATTTTCGGGGCGCTTTTCTTCGGAGCGGTTGGTGATTTATTTGAGATAGCTCATGAAGAAGGGAAGAATGTACTTATCCTGCGTATGAGAAATGTACCGGCAATGGATATATCAGGTTTGGAAGCCTTGGAAGAAGTACTTGAATTTTGCAAAAAAAGAGGCATTACTCTAATATTATCCCATGTAAATGAGCAGCCGATGAAGGTTATGGAAAAGTCCGGATTTATTGAAAAACTGGGCAAAGAAAATTTATGCGAGAGTATAGATAAATCGCTTGAAAGAGCAGAAAGCTTGAAAAAATAACTAAAAACTCTTTACTCGAAAAGTCCTTGTCTGTAAAATAAATTTGCTATAATAAAAGTCTCGATGGTTGACAATAGCTGTCAGCACTTGCAGTATTTACAGAAAAAGTTTTACCTACTCGAAAATATGTTAAATAAGGCTGATTAGATAAAAAGTAATGAAAGTAAATTGGAGGAAAAAATGGTTAAAAGACCGGCATGGTCTATCAAAGGTGATAGATTAATATGTGAATCATTTGAATTTGAATGGAATGAAGGTTTTGCAATCATACAAAAACAAAAAAATATTGCAAACTTTCATAATGTGATAAGAAAAAAATATAAAGAGTCAGCACTGGAAGTATCATCAAAAGGAACTGTACAAACCGGTAAGGCATTAAGTGCTTTTTCTCTTAAATACAAGGAAGATTTCTTGGAAAATGTTTTTCAAAGTTCAAAAAAATATGAGCGTGGCGGACCTTATATTGATCTGTTAAAAGTTACCCCAAAGGAAGCAAAGCAAGATAAACGACACAAAAGTTCCGGAAAACTTACAGCCTTTTGCCTTGATAATGAGGAATGGCAATTAGAGCCTAAAACCGCATTTTATGACTACATATATGTTACTGCGGTGCTTCAAAAATACGGAAATAATCTTGATTTGTCAAAGTATGACTGGTTTACGGATATAGAGTTTAATCCGGACAGGTCTATTAATTGTCAGGCAAGAGCAGTGGCAATATATAAACTGATACAAAGCAAGAATTTATTTGATGTAACAAATAAGAAGGATGTATGGCTTGAGTTTCACAAAGAGTATGTGAAAGGTTAGGAGAGGCTTAAAAATACTCTAAAAGTCACTTGACAAGCCTTCTAAAGCAAGTATATAATATATTGAAGTGTCAGAAATGACTTATTTTTTATGCCCACTTTTAAAGTGAGCTGTCGGCAGTTTTAGTATCTGCCGGCTATGGGTCAAACCCGTTTATATTAGCGATTGATGCTTATTCCAATGCCCCGGAAAGCATTTGTCTATAAAATAAATTATTTAATTAAGTATTGATTGATATTGTAATGGAGGACTATGATGAATACATTTATGGCTAATCCTGATAAGCTCGACAGAAAATGGTATGTTGTTGATGCTACAGGTTGCACTTTAGGACGCCTTTCATCAGAGGTGGCAAGTGTATTAAGAGGCAAGAATAAGACTTGTTTTACACCACATGTTGACTGTGGAGATTATGTGATTGTTGTTAATGCTGATAAGATAAAGGTTAGCGGTAAGAAACTGGATCAGAAGATTTATTATCATCATTCAGATTATGTAGGCGGTATGAAGGAAACTACATTAAAGGAACTTTTAGCTAAGAAGCCTGAAAGAGTTATAGAATTTGCTGTTAAGGGTATGCTGCCAAAGGGACCGCTTGGAAGAAAAATGTATACAAAGCTTCATGTATATGCAGGTCCTGACCATAATCACGCAGCTCAGAAACCGGAAGTTATGACTATAAAGGGTTAATGAGAGGTAGAAAAGGAGAGTAAATCAATGGCTAATGATAAATTTTACGGAACTGGAAGAAGAAAAAAATCTATAGCTAGAGTATATCTTGTACCTGGTAACGGTAAGATTACTATAAATAAAAGAGATATAGATAACTATTTGGGATTGGAAACACTTAAAGTAGTTGTGCGCCAGCCTTTAACAGCTACAGATACACTTAATAAGTTTGATGTACTTGTAAATGTGCATGGTGGCGGATTTACAGGACAGGCAGGTGCTATAAGACATGGTATAGCAAGAGCTTTATTGAAAGCTGATGCTGAGTACAGACCGACTCTTAAAAAGGCAGGATATCTTACAAGAGATCCTAGAATGAAAGAGCGTAAGAAATACGGTCTTAAGTCAGCTCGTAGAGCACCACAGTTCTCAAAGAGATAATCAGAATATACAGAATATGGAAAACCGCAGAAATTCGATGTTTCTGCGGTTTTTTTATGCCCAAAATGTTGAAAAAATAATGTTCCTAAATGTATCGTAATGTTATTGAGATAATAAAAGATGCATTGAATACTTTTCTTGAGGGGACGGTGTATAGTATTCATTAAAATTTACATTGTTCGAAATGTCATCGCAATGTACCGAAATGTCATTGAAATATTCCTAAATGTTACCGCAATGTACCGCAATGTTACCGTAATGTACCGAAATGTTGTTGCAATGTTCCAAAATGTTTGATATGTTTTATAAAAAGAATCCCGGAGGCACTTGGATGAAAATAAAAGAATTATACCCGGATGTAATCACAGAAGATATGGAGTATGAATATAAAGCCATGTTAAACCCTGATAAACCGATTAAATGGGCTAAAACTATCGTAGGATATGCAAATGGCAATGGTGGAACCATGTTTGTCGGAGTCTCTGATAGCGGAGAGGCTTTTGGTATTGATTTAGGTGAAATTGATAAAACAAAATTATTGATAGCAAAAATTAATGATAGACATATTTTCCCACATGCAAAAATTCGCTACATGATAAGGAGTGTTGATGCAAATGCAGAGAAGTTTGTCTTAGCGGTCAGTGTTATTCAAGCTGATTCTGTTGTGAGATACAAGGAAGGAGATTTTAATGAAACTGTATATGTAAAAGGAGATGGAAATTCAACCCCGGCTTCGCCGGAAGATATTATTTCATTATCAAAAAGAAAATTTGGAGTTGATAATGAAACAAGTGAAATCTTTTACGATGAAAATGAGTGGAGAGATTACCTTGATTTGTGTAGGGAATACAAAGAAGGATCATCCATACCTACTATTAAGGATTTGCAAAATGAAGAAATTGTTTCTAAAGAAGGGTATGCAAAATCCGGTTTTCTTATGTTTAGTGATGAGTATGATGCTGATGACTCCTTGATTTGCTGCCGACTTTGGAAAGGAAAAGATAAAACAAGCACAGTATTGGATAGTGCAAGATATAAGGGTTCCTTAGCTAAAGTTTTTAAAAATGTATTGAACTTTATAGAGAGAAATACACGAACCGGATGGCGAAAAACAAAGTCAGGGGGTCGTGAAGAGGTTCGTGCCTATCCTAAAGAAGCCGTTAGAGAGGCATTAGTGAATGCGATTGCACACCGAGATTATGCTATTGCCGGTACACAGATCGATGTGGACATATATATTGACCGAATGGATATTGTGTCACCGGGCTCATGGCTTTTGCCAAAGAGTTATGACCGGTATCCGGTAGGATCTATTCCTTCTATAAGGAGAAATTCGATTATAGCAGCATGTTTGGATATGGCAAATTTGATGGAGCGTGGCGGAACAGGGTTTCAAACAATGGTTGAAAGCTATAAAGGCTGTGCAGAGCATTTACAACCGGGGGTTTTGATCTATCCGGGGTTCCTTGATCTGCGCTTATTTGATTTGATATACGAAGATGACCAAATGCAGGTATTTCAGGATGAGTTGTCCGATAGACAAAAGGTTTTGGAGGTACTAAGAGCAGAAGGACCAAAGCATATGAAGGAGCTTCAGATAGTTACAAGTTATAAAAGTAGAAGCCAATTTTTGTCTGAAGTCATAAATCCTCTGATAAAAGACGGTGTTATCTATAGAGATGGCAATGCAAAGTCTCCCAAGGCTCTAATAAAATTGAAAAACAGGTGATGATTTCATAGCTGCACGAACAATTGTTCTCATCGTAATGAGGGAATGGATTTTGTTAAAAAGCTGCTTTCTGAATCTTCCAAATGAGAAAGAAATATTCGGGGAAACGGACCGAAAAAAATGACGGTTGCTCTTGTATAAGATATACTTCTTTTATCATGTGTCAGCAGAGGTGAATATAAAATACTGACTTTCTTCAATGAAGATACTAAAACGCTGAAAGAGCATAAGAATATTAATTCTGGCGTATATACATATGCTATTGAGATAGATAGATTTTTTTTTGCAGACAAATAAGAATAATATTCCTTTTTACAGCCAAAGGTGTTATTATTCTTTTATTGTGCGATAAACTTATACATTTAGAGGTAATTTCGTATGCGAGTCCTGATAATAGGACAGCTAAATCGTTAAAATCAAAGGGAGATCAAAATATATGAAGAGGAAGGCTTACAGTGCCGGTACTGTTAAGATGTCCTTCTGGTTTATGGAATTCCGAAAAGTTGTCGGACTTCTTGCAGAAGGGAAATCTTTAGATGAAATAAAAAAGATCAATCAAAATGAGAATATATTTGCTGCGCCTACAACACAGCGTTCAAAGCAAATCTTAAGTACTGTTTCAGGAAGGATAAGTATGCTTGATGACAGCTTTATAGAAATATTTCAGAGCAGTGATGTTGCAACACAAAAAATTTTTGCTCTTGTTGCAGCCTTTGCCTATGACACCTTGTTTTTTGACTTTGTGTATGAAGTACTCAGAGAGAAAATGATTATCGGCAGCAATACATTTACGGATAGTGATGTTAGAATCTTCTTTAAAGATAAGCAGCTGCAGGATGAAAAAGTTGCGAAGTGGACAGATGCAACACTTAACCGACTGGGGCGTTCATATAAGACAATGCTGTACGAAGCCGGATTTATTGATAAAGGAAAGACTGAAAGAACTATCATAAAACCTATTCTTGATCCGCTGATGGAACAGTGGTTGAAAAATCACAGTATGGAAGCTTGTATCAGGGCGTTGACAGGGGTGAGATAATGACAGATTTAGCACTAAGACTTGATAAAATGGAGCTTGAAATAAGAAAAGCAAAATTCAGAAAAAACTTTGGAAGGGCAAATGAAGTAAATTATTGGATATTTGATTATCCGCCTGAAAAAGAATTGGAAGTAAGAAAGAGGATAGAGTATCTGAAAAATAAAAATAAGAATGGTGCGGATGATTTTGAGCTGGTAGTATTTGACCTCTATGATATAATTATTGACTTTTTGGAACAGAAAAATTTTCTGGAAAAGTGTTTTGACTTCGAGAAAAAAAACGGCTTGGAGAAAATCACGAAGGCAGTAGGCAACTCCATGAAGTTTAATGATGATGACAGCATAATAGTACAGCATATAAAGGATAATACACCGGATAATGCAGTAGTATTCCTTACAGGAATCGGAAAATGCTATCCTATCCTTCGTTCACACAAAGTCCTTAATAACCTCCATCAGGCATTTGTTAAGGCACCTGTAGTGATGTTTTTTCCTGGTACATACAACGAACAGGAACTTGTTCTTTTTAATGAAATCAAAGATGATAATTACTACAGAGCATTTAAGCTCGTAAAATAGGAGGCATAAAATGCAGATCAAAGATATGTTTGCAAAGAAAATCGACCGTGAGATGCAAGGAGTCATCATTGTCGGACAGGGTGAAGAAACCAATGTTTCACAGGAACTTGAAGAGTATGTGGTAACTAAGGAATTGCAAAAACATTTTGCGGATTTTTTTGCTGCGTATAAAAAAGGAATCAATGGGAATACAGCTAAGATGGGCGTGTGGATCTCAGGTTTCTTCGGCAGCGGTAAATCTCACTTTCTAAAGATATTATCTTATCTTTTGGATAACAAACAGGTTGGGGATAAACACGCTCTGGATTATTTTATTGAGGATGAAAAAATACTTAATTCCACTGTTATTGAAGATATGAGACTTGCCGCAGGTATACCGGCTGATGTTGTTCTTTTTAATATTGACTCCAAGAGCGAGTCAAGCGGAAAGCAGAGTAAAGATGCCATAGTTAATGTATTCTTGAAAGTTTTTAATGAGATGCAGGGATTTTGCGGCTCTATGCCCCATGTAGCAGATCTGGAAAGAAGACTTAGTGAAGAAAATAAGTTTGACGAGTTTAAAGCGGCATTTGAAGGGGAGTATGGAGAAGACTGGGATAAATCTCGCAAGGACTTTGATTTTATACAAGACAGTGTGGTCGATGCACTGGTATCTATGGACTTTATGAGCGAGGCTGCTGCAAGAAACTGGTGTGAAAAAGCAAGTGAAGCCTACACTATAAGTATTGAAGATTTTGCAAAGCGTGTAAAGGCATATATAGATAAAAAGGGAAATAACCATCATGTTGTCTTCCTTGTGGATGAGATTGGACAGTATATAGGTGATGATTCCAAATTGATGTTAAACCTTCAGACCGTTACAGAGGAGCTTGGGAAAGAATGTCAGGGAAAGGCATGGGTCATCGTTACATCTCAGCAGGATATTGATTCTATTACCAAGGTAAAGGGCAATGATTTCTCCAAGATTCAGGGGCGTTTTGACACCCGCCTTTCTTTATCGAGTGCAAATGTTGATGCAGTCATCAAAAAGAGGATACTTGATAAGACTAAGACGGCAGCACAGACACTAAGACTTTTATATGAGCAAAAGGCAACTATTATTAAAAACCTTATCGTATTTAATGACGGTGTGGAGAAGAAATTATATGCAAATGAAGCGGATTTTTCACAAGTGTACCCCTTTGTACCGTATCAGTTCAACTTACTTGCAAGTGTTCTGACCTCTATCCGTACACATGGTGCATCAGGTAAACATTTGTCTGAAGGTGAGCGTTCTATGCTTGCTTTGTTCAAAGAATCGGCATCCACATTAAAGGACGAGGAAATGGGCGTACTTGTACCTTTCCATCGCTTCTATGATACTTTGGAAAATTTTCTTGACCATAGCCATAAGGGAGTGATAGCTAAGGCGTATGCCAATAACTACATCAATACAAAGCAAAAAGACTCAGATGTATTTGCCATCAATGTTTTAAAAACACTTTTTATGATCAAGTATGTGCTTGAAATAGAGTCTAATATAGACAATATCACCAGTCTGATGATTGAGCATATTGATGATGATCGTATAGAGCTTAAGGAAAAAGTGGAAGAGGCACTTAAGATACTCATAAGCCAGATGCTTGTTCAAAAAAACGGCAATCTATATGTATTTCTGACTGACGAAGAGCAGGAAATAAATAATGAGATTGAAAAAGAAAATGTAGAGATGCCGGAAGTTATCACAAAGATTGCCGAGATGATTTTTGAAGATATTTTTACAGATAAAAAGTATAGGTATCCTGAATTTAACGGAAGATACTCTTTTTCTTTTAATCAGGTAGTTGATGACCGTCCGTATAAGTCTAATCAGGGCTTTGATATAGGACTTCGTATTCTGACCCCTTGGTATGATGGCGGAATGGACGATGCGACACTTCGAATGATGTCGGGGCAGGGGAAGGAAGTCTTGGTAGTACTTCCGAATGATGATGAGTTCCTGACCGAGATGAGAGCTTATCTAAAAATCGAGCGTTTTCTTCGCAAAAATACTTCTACGCAGCTTGCCAAATACGAAAGTATTAAGGAGGCAAAGCGTTTGGAAATGCGTGAACGCAATGCCAATGCAAAGCTCTATCTGACAGAAGGATTAAAAGAAGCAACCATTTATGTCAATGGAGATATCATCCGTGTTTCAGCCAAGGAAGTGAATTCCAGAATAAATGAAGCCATAGGTCGTCTGGTACAGACTGTATATCATAAGCTTTCTTACATAGACAAAGCAATGGGAGAAGCGGATATTGCTAAGCTTCTTCGTACAAGTAACCAGATGCTTCTTCAACTGGAAGGCGGTACAGAGGCTAATGCCCATGCGCTTGATGATGTGTTGGCATATATTGCCATGAACTCCCGTAATCACATGAAGACCTCCATGAAGTCGGTAAAAGACCGTTTTATGAAGGCACCTTACGGATTTGTGGAAGATGACATTAATTGGCTGATTGCACGCTTGTTTAAGCGAGGCGACCTTACCTTTAGTGTAAACGGTGTCTATGTCAGTTTAAATAACAAATCGGAAGAAGAGATTATAGGCTATATTACTAAAAAAGCTTTTGTAGAAAAACTTTTGATGGAAGAAAAAGTGCGTGTAAGCGAGAAGGATAAGAAAGCTGTTCGTGATGTAATGAAAGAGGTATTTCATGCTGCTGTTTCTACAGAGGATGAGGATAGCATTATGAAGAGTTTTCAAGGCTATGCAACCAATATGGTAAATGACATGAGCAGATTGGAAGCGTATTACAATCAATATGCCTATCCCGGTAAAAAAGTTTTGGATATGGGCAAACGCCTGTTACAGTCTGCTATGCAGCTTACATCCACGCTTGAATTTTTTGAATATGTTTCTAAGATGCGTGAGTCATTTTTTGATTTGGCAGAAGATTATGAGCCGGTAAAAACATTTTTTGGCGGTGAGCAGCAAAATATCTTCATGCGTGTGCTTGATATGCTTGCAATCTATGAAGACAGCAAGACATATATAGTGGATACAAAGCTGGAAGAAGTTGTGGAAAAGATGCATACTATTGTAAAGCAGGATAAACCTTATAAAAATATACCACAGCTTCCCGAGCTTCTTAAGCAATTTAGAGATGCTTATGCTAAGGTTATGGAAGTGGAAGAAGCTCCGGTTCTTGACTCTATAGATCAATCAAGGCAGCGTGTTCTGGAAGTACTTGCTACAAAGGAATATGCCGAGCAAAAGAAAGAGCGTTATCTGTCTTTATTTGAAGAAATTCATAAAGGAGCTGAAAGTTGTAACAATGTATCGGCTCTTAGAAGTTTTGCAGATAAGGCAGGGGCTTTAAAAATTCGTCTTATGGACGAAATGGACAATATGGATTGTCAGATAGTGGAAAGAAAACAGGCTGAAGAAATCCGTAGAATCAGGGAAGAAGCTAAGAAACAGGGTGTCGATGTAAGTGATGCACAAGTAGCCCAAAATATAGCTGAGCAAAATAAACAGTATAAAGTCCGTAAAACAAAAAATGTTTCCATTAAGAAAATAACAGGCACATCTTCATGGAGGCTGGAGAACACAGCGGATATTGATAAGTATATTGAAGAACTTAGAAAAACACTTGTTACTCAGTTGGATGAGGATACGATTGTAAATGTAGAGTTTTAGTAAATTAATAAGAGTCTTTGATTTATATCTTAGAGTTAAGATAGCTCATTTATCATGCTATGCATATACATTTACCGCTAAAACTTAATATAAAAAGAAGACGCCCAACATTCATAAAGACCTTGGAGAGGGTCTTAAAAAACCACTACTATACAACATGAGGAGAGAGCAAGGGCATGAACAAGTCAGCCATAAAAAACTTTGCTATCTGGGCTAGAAATAAACTTATAGCAGATATAAGTTATCGTGCCGGTTTGATCGGAATTACAGTAGAGGGAATAAGCACTGCACTTTCGCAGTCCACAGCCGACACCGAGTTTTATGATATAGGAACCGATAAGCCGTACTCCATAGCTAAAGAGGAAATAGAGCAAAGAAGAAAACTGGTAGAAGTAATTCGCAGGAAAGAAAAGGATACCGACTACAAGACTGCTTATAAGTATATAATCGAAGAGGTTGCCTACACTTGGTTTAACCGTCTTATTGCTATACGATTTATGGAAGTAAATGACTATCTGCCTTCTCATGTGCGTGTGCTTTCTTCAGATACGGGAAAGCTTGAGCCGGATATGGTAAGCAGTCCCTTTGATACTGAGCTTGAGTTTACAAGCAAAGAGGAAGAACAAATTCTTAAGCTTAAATCTGATAACCGATTGGATGAGCTTTTTTGTATGCTGTTTATCAAACAGTGTAATGCACTTAATGAGTTATTGCCGGCGCTTTTTGAGAAGACCGATGACTATACAGAGTTACTTTTAAATCTTTCTGTTATTGACAGAGATGGAGTGGTCTATAAATTGGTTCATGATATAGATGAAGATGACTTCAATGTGGAAAAAGGCGGTCAGGTGGAAATTATCGGATGGCTGTATCAGTATTACAATACAGAACCGAAAGCACAGGTTTTTGGCAGACCTTCGGGCACAAAAATAAGGAAAGAGGATATTCCGGCAGCAACTCAGCTTTTTACACCGGACTGGATAGTTCGCTATATGGTGGAAAACAGCCTTGGACGCTTATGGGTGGAAGGACATCCTAATGATGAATTAAAGGTAAATTGGAAGTACTACTTGGAAGAAGCAAAGCAGGAGGTAGAAGTACAGGAAAAACTTGATGAAATCAGGAAAGAGTACGCAAAGCTTAATCCTGAGGATATCAAGCTTATTGATCCTTGTATGGGCAGCGGTCATATATTGGTATACGCTTTTGATGTACTTATGCAGATCTATGAAAGTGCCGGATATGGTCAGCGTGATGCGGCAAAAAGTATACTTAAAAATAATATCTATGGTCTGGATATAGACGATAGAGCCTTTCAGTTGGCGTATTTTGCAGTAATGATGAAGGCAAGACAGTATAACCGAAGGATATTAAGCGGTGAGTATAAGCCGAATTTATATTCTATTAGGGAGAGCAACGGTATTAATAGAGAACAGCTTAAATATTTCGGTGTAGGCTTAAACGAGGATGAAAAGGAGAAGGCTCTGGGTCAAATGACAGCTCTGCTTGATACCTTTATAGATGCGAAGGAATACGGTTCTATACTTACAGTTGAGCAGTATGATTGGGAGTTATTGGAGAGCTTTGTAGAAGGTAGGGATGATGCAGGGCAGATAAGTATGGAGACGGTTGGGCTGGATGATACTGCACAGGAGCTTAGGCAGATGATAGCACAAGGGAAGGTGCTGGGGGAGAAATATTGGGTTACAGTAACAAATCCGCCATATATGGGTGGTTCGAATATGAATCTGAAGTTGAACGAATTTATCAAGGAAAATTATACTGACTATAAAAGTGATTTCTTCTCAACATTTATTATATGTTCATCAAAAATGACTAAAACTAATGGTACTTGTGGTTTCTTCACTCCGTATGTTTGGATGTTTATTCAAAGCTATGAGAAACTACGCAAATATCTGTATACTAAGTCAACTATTGAAACATTGATTCAGTTTGAATATTCTGCATTTGAGGAGGCAACAGTACCTGTTTGTACTTTTGTATTCCGGAATACTAATGTTAAGAGGAAAAGAGGAAATTATGTAAGGTTGGTTGATTTTCGAGGAGGTATGGAAATACAGCGGCAGAAAACATTGGAAGCAATCTCAAACCATAATTGTGGATTCTATTATGAACAAACAACTGATGAATTTTATAAAATTCCAGGAATACCGTTGGCATATTGGGTTAGTGAAGCTACATTTGCAGCATTTACGCAACAACATATGGTGGATTTTTATATAATTCGTAATGGTATTTCAACAGGAGATAATGAACGATATCTAAGATTATGGTTTGAAGTAGATAGAACTCTGGAATATTGGAAACCGTGCAATAAAGGGGGAATATTCAGAAACTGGTATGGTAATAATGAATATTTAGTTTTTTGGAAGAATAATGGAGAATCAATAAAAACAACTCTGGATGATAAGGGAAGAATAAAAGCACGACTTGGTGGGGTGGAATTTTCATTTTTTAAAGGTATAGAGATGTCAAGGATTACGAGTGGAAAACCATCATTTAGAATTTCAATTGGAGGAGCAATCTATGAAAGCTCTACCAATGATATTTATGAGAAAGAAAAAGACTGGAAGTTAGAATGGATTATTGGATACTGTAATTCGAAAGTTGCAATATACTTTTTGAATTTAATGAATCCAACAATAAACATTATGCCAGAAGATTTACGAAAACTTCCTTGTCCAATAAAAAAGACAGAGTGGGCAGTAAGCTTAGTAGAGCAAAATATTGAGAGTTCAAAAACTGACTGGGACTCCTACGAAACCTCATGGGACTTTAAATATCATCCATTTGTAAAAACGACTCTTATACAAAATGATTTGGACAATGAGCCTATAACTATTAAATCACAATACCAGTTAGAGGTATCAGAATGTGAACAACGCTTTAACCAACTCAAAGCCAACGAAGAAGAACTCAACCGTATTTTCATAGACATCTACGGTCTGCAAGATGAACTGACTCCTGATGTTGCAGACAAGGATATTACAGTACATCGAATATTTGATAGCAAGGAAGATGTTCCGGAGTCTATGAAGGGTTCTGCTTATATCAGAACTAAAAAAGACGAGATAGTTTCCCTCCTTTCCTACTTCATAGGTTGTATGTTCGGTCGTTATTCCTTAGATACCGAAGGTCTTGCCTATGCAGGCGGTGAATGGGATGAAACTAAATACAAAAAATTCAAGCCAAATCCCGATAACATTATACACATTTCTGATGAGGAATATTTGGAGGATGATATCATTAGCCGTCTTTGCACTTGGTTAAAGGTAGTTTATGGTGAGGAAACCTTGGAAGTAAACCTTGACTTTATCTCAGAGGCACTTGGCAATAAGGGGAATACTTCTCGTGAGGTTATCAGAAATTATTTCATTAACGACTTCTTCAAAGACCATTGTCAGACTTATTCTGTAACAGGCTCAGGTAAGCGACCGATTTACTGGCTTTTTGATTCCGGCAAGCAGAACGGATTTAAGGCATTGATTTATTTACACAGGTATAATGCTGATACTATAGGCAATCTTCGCATTGACTATCTGCATAGAATGCAGCGTATCTATGAAAGCGAGATCAATCGTATGCAGGACACTATCAACAATAGTACCAATGCTCGTGAAGTGGCAGCAGCTACCAAACGCAAGGAAAAGCTGACAAAGCAGTTAAAGGAATGTCGTGAATATGACGAGAAAATCGCACACTTGGCACTTAGCCGTATTGAGCTTGATCTGGATGATGGTGTAAAAGTAAACTATAAAAAACTTCAGACCGGAGTAGACGGAAAGTTTTATGAGGTTCTTGCAGATTCAAAGAATATTATGATCAAGGAAAAGTAAGTAGAGAATATAGAATAGTATGTTTGTAACTATGAGTGCGACTAAAAGTGCGACTAATATGACCGAAAGTGCGACTAATGCGACTAAAAGTGCGACTGATGCGACTAAACTTGCGACTGATTCTGCAACTAAAGATGGCGGTAAAGCGGATAATATTATCGTCAAAACCAAGAGAAAGTTTGGCGGTAATGGCGGTAAAACAGAAAATATTACCGCCAAAATCGAGAAAAGACTTGGCGGTAATGGCGGTAAAGTTGGCGGTAATGGCGGTATAAATACAGATGAATCAGTGGGATATGAGGCTGATATCATTAGGTATGTAAGGCTACATCCCAATGCAACTCAAAGATCTATACATACAGCCATCAGAGTACCGCTTAGGACTATTCAGCGTACCATGTCCCAATTGCAAAAGAAGGTTATTCTGATAAGAGAAGGAAGTCGCAGACTTGGACAGTGGAAGGTAATAGATTAAATGGCGGAATTAAACCTAAAACAAATTATAGATCGTTTGAATGAAGAATTCACCGGTAATAGCAGAAAACTTGTTTTTTGGTATGACGATAAAGGGGAATTTGAAGAAGATATGCAAGCTGTGGAACTGGACAATGCCAAGGTATATTTTTTACAAAAGGATAACCAGTTCTATACAAAATATTTTTTGGAGCGTAAAGATAGAGAGACTAATTATCTTATCTACGCTCCGTTTCCAAAGCCGGATGTAAAAGACAATCATCTTGAGGATACCTGTGCTTATTCCAAGAGATTCTTTGCAGATAGGGCTTCTTTGCTTTCACTGGATCTTGGAATTGATGTAAAGTACAAGCCCATCATTGAAAAGCATATTAAGTTTTTTGCAAATAAGGAACGCACACAAAGATTTTATGATCTGGAAATTGAGAACTTCAATGAGGAAAATATTCTAATTGGGCTTTTGAGCAGCATTTGCCGTACACGAACCTGTTCTTTTGAAGAGGTAGTTCGTGTGATTTTGACTGACGGACAGTTGCAGGACAATAAATTCCTTGTAGAGATCAAAAAGTATGACCTTTTAGATACTTTTTGGAAACTGTGTGAGAAGTATTTTGGATATACGGATGCGAAGCCGACATTGGAGAGTTTTGTGCTTACACTTTTTGTAAGCTATACGGCAAAGCAGATTTCATCTAAATTGCCTAAGGACTGGCAGCCTTTTGTTTCTTATAGATCCGGCAATGTTATAGCATTTATGGATAGCATGAAGAACAATATATTATACAGGGATAAGTATGATGAATTTTCTGATTTGGCAGCAGCTAAGTTAAGGGCAATAAGCGTATTTGAGGATTATCTGCTGGAGGAACTGTTAAACTGCGATACCTTTATTTGCATTGATCGGATTTTGATCAAGTGGATAGTAGAGCGTTTGCTGGCAGAAGATATAGGAGCAAAGCTTGATGATAAGACTATTCCCGATATTGCTAAAATGCGTGAAAAGACGCATTTTGGCAATATCATGGGACGGGCATATCGTCTGCTTGGCAGTGCTTACCATATCGTGTCAAGTACAGCTTATAAAAGTCCTGACGGACTTACTTCTATCTTAGCACAGTATATAGAATCTGATTATAAGATTGACAGGGAATATAGAAAATTTTATTATGAATTTGATCAACTGAAAGAAATGCATTTATTTGAAAGGCTTCGTGAACTGGTAGAAAATATTTATACCAATGAATATCTGTCTGAGCTTCTTACAAAATGGAATCAGGGACTTAAGGAGGAAGGTATATTAAAAAAACTTCCTCTACAGATTGATTTTTATACTCGTAATATCAGCAATGCTAAGGAGCGTACCGTTGTTATTATCTCTGATGCCATGCGTTATGAGCTGGGACAGGAGTTATACGGGATTTTATCCGATGATCCGAGGTGCAGGGTGAAATCGGATGTGCAGCTTAGTGTTCTTCCTTCTTATACAAGACTTGGTATGGCTGCACTCTTACCTCATAGTAGCATCACTATGACGGATGATTATCAGGTTATGGTTGACGGCTTGCCTTGTGATAACTTAGCTAAAAGGCAGGCGATATTACAGAAATATTCGCCCAATAGTATCTGTGTGCAGTTTGATGATATTAAAAACTTAAAGAAGACAGAACTTCGTGATATATTTACCGGTAAACAGTTGATTTATGTGTATCACAATCAGATTGATGCCAGAGGAGATAAGGCAAATACCCAAGATGAGGTATTTGTTGCCTGCAAGGAAGCACTTACGGAGATCATCGATCTTATTCGCCGTATTTCTACCAACGCAAATACCTATCATTTTATGGTTACATCGGATCATGGGTTTATTTATAAGAGAGATAAGATAGGAGAAAGCGGAAAAATTTCCGGTGTAAATGATAAGAATGCCTTTGTAAATCGCAGGTTTATTATCTCACAAAATGCCCTTAAGGAAGACGGCATAGAAAGTATTGCTCTGGGTGAGATTCTTAGGAGTCAAGATACAAAGATGGTTTCATTTCCAATCAGTACTAATGTATTTAAGCTGGCAGGTGGAGGACAGAACTTTGTCCATGGCGGCTCATCTCCACAGGAAATGCTTGTACCTGTACTGGATATCAAGATGGAGCGTGGTCATATGGATACAAAGAATGCCCCAATAGCTCTGGTAAGCATGATTCAAAAGATTACCAACAAGATTACGGTACTTGACTTTATTCAATCAGAGCCGGTCAGTGATATAGTAAAGGCAGCGACATATAAGATTTTCTTTATTTCAGAGGACAATGAGAAAATTTCCGATGAGGCAAGTTTCTTTGCAGATAGTAGGGAAAGTGATACACTAAAGAGAATCTTTCGTATGAAATTCAGGTTTAAGGATAAGAAATACGATAAAGATAAGAAATATTATCTTGTAGTCTATGATAATAGTACAGGTATGGAAAGTTTTCGTCATCCTGTAATTATGGATCTGACTTTTACGGATGATTATGGATTCGGTTTTTAAGATGGTTTATAAATAAATAGTAAGGACAAAAGTATTATTATGAATAGAAATGATTTATTAAATCTTATATCTAAGATAGAATCAAGTGATAAAGCAACCAAAAAAGAAGTGTTGGAAAGATTTAACAATATGGCAAAGCCTATAAAAGGGCTTGGAGAGTTTGAGAACTTAATAGCAAAACTGGCTGCCATGCAAGGAAAACCGGATGTAAATATCTCAAAAAAATGCGTTATAGTTATGTGTGCCGATAACGGTGTGGTCAAAGAAGGCGTTTCCCAAACTGACAGCAGCGTAACGGCAGTTGTTACAAGAAACTTTGCAAGAAAGACTACCACTGTCAATATACTCTCAAGCTATACCGATGCGGATGTTATTCCTGTGGATATAGGCGTAATTGAAGACTTCAGCGAAGAGGGTATCGTAGATAAAAAGGTCGCAAAAGGCACCAAAAGCTTTCTTGATGAAGCGGCTATGAGTGAAGAAGAACTTATAAAGGCTATAACTGCCGGTATCGACATGATAAAAGACGCCAAAGATAAGGGTTACAAAATGATAGGTACAGGTGAGATGGGTATAGGAAATACTACCACCTCTTCAGCCCTTGCATCTGTTTTACTGGGTCTTGAAGTAGAAAGCGTTACCGGAGCCGGTGCGGGACTTTCAAAGGAAGGTATACAAAGAAAAATAGAGGTTATAAAACTCGGTATAAAAAAACATTCCCCCTTTACAGATGAACTTGATATGCTTAGGAAACTGGGAGGTTTTGATATAGCCGGAATGTGCGGTATGTTTATTGGAGGGGCTATCTACAAACTCCCCATAGTTATAGATGGACTGATATCTTCCGTAGCGGCACTTATAGCCTACAGATTAAATCCTAAAACAGCCGATTATATGATAGCTTCACATATCAGCAAGGAGCCGGGCAGTCTTAAAATAATGCAGGAACTTGGCTTAAGACCTATGTTAGATGCAAGCCTTGGTCTTGGAGAGGGAACCGGCACTGCCATGCTTTTTCCGCTTATAGACATGGTAAATAATGTATATAGGAAGTCTGAGTCCTTTGCCGAGATAGGCATAGAAGCTTACGAGCCTATGGGAGAATAGTGTATTGTATCGTTGATATTTAATTAAAACCGGAAATAGTAAATCACAGTTCAGTTCTCTTTATCATATAGTGTTACGATATATCAATAAAGCAGTAATAAGACTGGATATCAATGATACACTACACTAGCATGAAATGCATTTCAGTGCTATTTATATATAATCAAATAGTAGGGAAATGTAGAATCATAAAATACTATTTATTGCGTAAGCAAGTGATGAAATAAAGAATAGCGTGTAGTACATTTCACTGCTGTTTAAGCTACAACAAAATAGCGGAATGGAGATTAATATGATATTGGTTTTTGGAGGGATAGGCAGTGGGAAGTCCGCCTATGCGGAAAAACTGGTAGAAGCTTATCAATGTAAAAAAGCCTATCTTGCGACTATGAAAGTCTATGACGAAGAAGGGCGTAAAAAAGTAAAAAAGCATAGAAAGATGCGAGAAGGCAAGTTTGACAGAAGCATAGAACTGCCTACAGATGTAGCCAATGCAGATGTAGAGAAAGATGAACTTGTACTTTTGGAGTGTATGTCGAATCTGCTTGCCAATGAAATGTTTAAAGAAGATTTGACAGTAGATGCGGATAGCGTAGCAAAAAAAATAAGTGCGGATATAAAAAAACTTAACTCAAAGGTATATGAACTTATCATAGTGGGAAATGATGTATTTATGGATAAGGGCGAGCATAGTTTGGAGGTCAAGGCTTATATCAAGGCACTTAAAGAGATACAAAGAGAAATAGCAAAAGAGGCAAAGGCAGTCGTAGAAGTTATATACGGACTGCCTTACGAGAGAAAAGATGATATTTTTTAAATCCTTGGTACTTAGTTTCAGTATGTACTCAAAGCTGCCCATGCCTTTTACAAAGTGGGAAGACGACAGTTTGAAGTATGCCCTTATGGCATTTCCCATAGTAGGCTTTGTGGAAGCGATATTATTTGTACTTTTGATTAAAGTACTTGATTTTTTTGATATAGAAGACCTAATGAGGGCGGCACTCATCACTGTGTTTCCTATTTTTTATACCGGAGCCATACATATAGACGGTTTTATGGATACTGTAGATGCCCTTTCTTCCCATGCGGAAAAAGAAAAAAAGGTGCAAATATTAAAAGACAGCCATGTAGGGGCATTTGCCGCTATAGGAATAGCGATATATTTACTTTTATATACGGCATTTGCGGATAAATTAGATGATTTTGACAAGATTTTAATATTTGCACTTAGCTTTGTAGAAAACCGATGCTACAGCATATATTCGCTTATGACTATAGAAAATGCCAGAGGAAGCGGATATGCAGCCACCTTCGTAAGTGCCGGTGCAAGGACGACAACAAAAATAGGTATAATAGTTATGTATATTCTATCGGCAACCGCCACACTTTACATATCGTTAAAGATGGGTTTGGCAGTCTTGGCAGTACAGTTTTTGGCATTTCTTTATTGCCGTTATATGTTTAAGCGAGAGTTCGGAGGAACTACCGGAGATCTGTCGGGGTTTTTATTACAGATATTTGAGCTGTTGGTATTATTTGTATTAGTATTATTTTAGTGTACTGACCTTATGATCTATTAACAAAACAGTAATAAAGCTAGATATCAACGACACATTACACCGGTTTAAATATTATTTAGTCAGTACCTTAGTAAGGATGGTCTTATATGCATTTTAATATTGCTTTATATATATGTAAAAATATAACAATACTCGGTTTTGCAATAATACTTGATTTGATAGTGGGAGATCCGAGAAAACTACCTCATTTGGTTATATATATGGGTAAATGTATTTCGTTTTTTGAAAAGTTTTTCAGAAGGCATTTTGATAAAAAATATCTTAAAGCAGCAGGCTTTATAATAGTTATTTTAGATATACTTATAACTATCGCTTTTGTAAGTGCAGTAAAAGCCCTGTATCTTACAAAAATTCCTATAATAGCGATATGTATCTTGGAAACTATACTTATATCCCACATGCTTGCGGCAAAGTCACTTAAGCAGGAGAGTATGAAGGTGTATTATGCCCTTAAAGAAGGAGATATAGAAAAGTCAAGATATGCCATATCTATGATAGTGGGAAGAGATACAAAAAGCCTTGATGAGGAGGCTATAATAAAAGCGGATGTGGAAACCATAGCTGAGAATTTTTCGGACGGAGTCGTAGCACCTTGCTTTTATGCCCTGCTTTTTGGTATATACGGAACTTATATATATAAAATGATCAATACAATGGACTCAATGATAGGTTACAAGGACGAAAAGTATAAGGATATAGGAATGGCTGCGGCAAAGCTAGATGATGTGGTTAATTTTATACCGGCAAGACTTGCAGCCTATTTGTTGATAATAGCTTCATTTTTTATGAAACTTAATTATAAAAATGCTTTTAAAATCTATAAAAGAGACAAATACAAGCACTCAAGCCCCAATGCGGCACATACCGAGGCGGTAGTTGCCGGAGCCTTGGGAGTTAAACTTGCCGGAGATGCCTATTACTTTGGAAAATTGGTGAAAAAAGAAAGTATAGGAGATGAACTAAGAAAACCGGAGGTTGAGGATATAGTAGTTGTGAATGAATTAATGTATAGGGCGGTATTTATAATACTTAGTTTAATTACAATAACTCTTATAGTTATGGTAATGAGCGGAGTGATAAGGTAGCTTTAATGATTTATCGGGGAGTTGGCAACATAAACAATTATAATAGTTTGTGGTTATTAGTTTATAAAAAACTCCGTAT
>ERZ773054.135-NODE-135-length-58379-cov-28.099925_pt1 | contig 58379 bp, 59 predicted proteins | sample MGYA00580630_ERZ773054 | MGnify/ENA primary metagenome ERZ773054 (study PRJEB29015, sample SAMEA2737994) | human oral metagenome | biome: human oral; feature: human-associated habitat; material: dental | place: China | collected 2115 ... | reverse complement strand
GCAGGATGCTCTCCTGCTGCGGCTGGGTCACATCGTCGTTGACGAGGACGGCGACGGTGAGACGACGGATCGATCCGGGAGACGCGATGACATGCTGGCGCTCCTCGTTGATCTCATAGTTCTTTGTAGATTCTTTTTTCTCGTACTCGGCGTTTGCATTTGCCTCCTGCTCCACATAGCCGGGAACGTTGCTCTGCACGCCTGCAGGGCCGCCGGGATTGGTGGAGTTGCCGACGTAGCTCTCCGAGATGTCCTGCTGGCTGCGGATGATGCCCGCATCGTCGACCACAGGCGTAAAAGTCTGCCGATCGGTCAGACGATCGTCAAAGTCCAGTTCTACGCTGACGCGCGCGAAAGCACGCCCCTCACCAAGCGTCTGATCGAGCAGGGACTGTACCTTCTTTTCGATATTATCCTGTACTTTGCGCGTCATGTCGAGCTGCGTGAGCGTCTTGACCCCGATCGCGTTCTCATCCTGATCGTCCGGGTCGTTCAAAATCTTGCCCGTGTCGTCGACAATCGTTATGTTCTCGGGCATCAGTCCCTTTACGCTGTGCGCGGCAAGGTTGACAATGCCCTTGATCTCTTTCTTGGTCAGCTCCGCATTCGGCTTGAGACGAAGCATAATAGAAGCCGTTGCAGGCTTCTCCTCTTTTTTGTAGAGGCTGTCCTCCGGCAAAACGATATGAACGCGGGCCTTCTCGACGGCCTCAATTTGTTCAATCGTACGCGTCAGCTCGCCCTGGAGGGCCTGAAGGTAATTGACGCGGTTCTGGAACTCCGTGACGCCGAGTTTGCTGTCATCGAATATCTCAAAACCCTTGTTCCCGCGCGGCAGTCCCTGCGTGGCAAGATTAAGCCGCGCCTCATGGACGTTCGTCGTAGGAACAAGGATGGTTGTGCCTGACTTATTCTCTTGTATTTCGTAGCTGATCTTCGACTCACGAAGCTGCTTGGCGACTTCGCCTGCATCCTTGGTCTCCATGTCGGTGAACAGCGGAACCATATCAGGTTTGCTGCCGTACCAGAAACTCAGACCAAAGATCAGGACGAGAATCGCGAGCGCCGAACCGAGCATGATGTAGCGCTGCCGTTTATCAAAGCGTTTCCACATCGCCAGGCCGCGCTCTTTCCACTCTCCCATAATCTCTTTCCCTTCAAGTCATCACGGTTGTGCCCGCCCCGGAGGCGCGCGAAACGGCAGGTATTCCTTATACCTGCATCCGCATGATTTCCTGATAGGCAGAGACTGCGCGATTGCGCAGCTGCAGCGTGAGCTGCAGTGCGATCTCAGCCTTCTGCCCCGCAACGACGACCTGAGAGATATCCGAGACTTCGCCTGCGGCAAGCAATTTGTTCTGCTCATCCGATGCAAGCTGGAGCTGGTTCACCTCGGAAAGGGCATCTTTGAGATACGTGCCGAAGCTTTTTTCCTCGGGCTTTTCGATGGTCTCCCCCAGATGACTGACTGCACGCATCGTTACGGGGGTCATTTGCAGTGCTTGTACTTCCATATACATTGATCTCCCTTAAAATGTGTGCAGGAATCAGTTCCCGCCGCCGATGCGAAGCGCAGCCGTCACCATGGACTTGGCTGCGTTGATGGTCGTCGCATTTGCTTCGTAGCCGCGGGAAGCCGAGATCATATCCACCATCTCGGCAACAATATTGACGTTCGGACGCTCCACATAGCCGTCCGCATTGGCGTCCGGATGTCCGGGCTCATAGACGAGCGTTCCCTGCGAGCGATCCGTCTCAATGGATACCGCGCGAACGCCGTCACCGGGGCGCAGGCGGTCAGAGGCACGCGCGAGGAACGACTCAAATCCGATCCCGTTCCCCTTTTCACGGGGCTGGAAGACCACATAGCGGCGGTGATAGGCGCCTCCACCCTGCGCACGCGTCGTATTCGCGTTCGCAATATTATTGGAAATCACGTCCATACGCAGCCGCTCTGCCGTAAGACCGGAAGCTGCTGCATCAATTCCCAGAAACATTCCCATATCGTGTCCTCCCGCTTATCAGCCGTTCTGTCCGCTGTTGATGACAGTCTTCAGCTTGTTGATGTGTCCTCCCAACGCATTCGCCAGCGCGCTGTAGTAAAGTTGATTCTTTGCTACCTCGGCCATCTCGATGTCAATATCGACGTTATTCCCGTCCAGACGCATATTGGTCGTCGCGTCCTGTTCGATCACGGCGCGCGCCTTCCCATGAAACGCAGCCGGCAGGTGTCGGTCATGCGTGCGCACGACCTTCATCAACGGGTCGCTGTCCATGCCCAGCTCCTGTTTCAGCAGATCCTCAAACCGGACATGACTCCGTCTGAAATACGGCGTGTTCACGTTTGCAATATTATTGCTGAGTACCTCATGCCGAAGAGACGCTGCCGCCATGGCACGGCTGCCGATATCGATTGTCGGGGTATTTACCAGCTGCTCAAGCACGAAACGTCACATTCCTTTCCCACTCATTTGTGCGCACAGGAAACCCGCACACAAAACAGATATATTCTTTTAGTTCTACATTTCCTCAAAAAATCCTTTTCATTCTAGCACTTTTTCCCTAAAAAGTGAAGCGTGTTTTTAATTCTGATGTAATTATATTGGCATTCAAATCTGAAAATTATGCATGAACCTGATGCGTGAGATCGACATGCAGACTCTTGACAAGGATGTCAATTTCATGTACAACCATCCCCGTCATGCGCTCGATCTCCATCTGCAGATCTCTGCGCAGCGCTTCCATCGTCTCTGCAATCGCATACCCATAGGCAAAGACGATCTCCAGCGAGACGGTAATCCCCAGATCTTCATCCCCGTTGACGACATGATAGACATGCGCCGCACCCACACGGTAGACCTCGTCCAGCTTCTCGGCGACGATGTGCACAATGTTCTTAATAACTGAGTCATCGATGACGAGCTTCCCGTAGTAGCTGAATACGGGGCGTACAATGGAACGCTCGCCGAGACGGCGGCGCCTCGATGAGGATGTCTTGAAGAAACTCTTGATCGGATCGATGAGATATCCTGAAAAATGCGGCTTGAGTTCGATGCTCGGCACCGGGATGATGTGTTCTCCCCGCTTGAGGCGATGATACTTTGCGATCTCCATGTCCTTTTTCGAGGCAATGTCCTCGATGCGGATGATCTTGCTGACGGGGCCGATGCGCAAAGTCTTTGCGATCTTCTGCACCATATTCTCGGACGTGCCAAGAAGCAGAATCCGGCGCGGAAGGGATTCTGCAATGGCCTTGCGTACGGCGGAAGCATGCCCCGGCAGTACAAAGATGGCACGGCGAACCGCCATGATGCGGTTCTTCTCCTTCTTTGCCGAGGTTCCTCCGATCACCTTTCCATCCTTAATCAGGATGCCGTCGTCAATGATGGCGTCTGCGCCATTGTTTCGGGCGACCCACAGGGCGCGGTGGCTTTTGCCGGTACCGCTCGGGCCGACAAGGGCGATAACGTCCATAGTGTCTTTCCTCTTTTCATTTCGTCTGGCTGAAAATGATTGCTTGATGTATCTCTTACACGGAATGGGGCGGGCGATAGAAATTCTCTGCGTAGACATCCTCTATCGTAAACGCGCCGATCGATTCCGGCTCGCGCCCCGGAAATCCTCGGTAGTCCGACCCTCCCGATACGAGCAGGCCATGCTTTTGTGCAACGTCCAGATAGTGCCGCACATCCTGCTGATCATAGCTCGGATAAAAAACCTCAAGACCTTGGAGCCCCTGCTCAACGAGTGTATCGATCAGCTGCTCATCGCCGGCTTCCTTGGGGTTCGCGAGTACGGGAATCCCCCCCGCCGCCCGGATGAGCTGGATCATTTCCTCGGAAGAAAGCCGGAGATGCGGCACATATGCGGGCCGCCCCCGAAGGAGCAGCTGATCAAAGCAGGCACGTATCGTGTCGAAATAGCCTTTTTTGACGAGGACACGGGCCACATGGGAGCGTCCAACCGCTTTGCACATGCCTTCATCCGTCAGCACCTCGGTCTCGCCGATCTCATAGCCAAGCCCGTTCAGAAGTTCCACGATCTCTGTAAAGCGCGTCCAGCGCGCCTCGCTGATCTCCTCCAGTTTCTCCTGCAGTCCGGCATCGTAAATATCGATATTATATCCTAATATATGAACTTCACGCTGCGCATCGCTGACGCTGAACCCGACCCCTGGAATGATCCGGAGGCTGCCGGAGCCGTAACGTCCGCTCTCATAGAGCTCAGTAACACCCTCCACGCTGTCATGGTCAGTGATGGCGATATAGCGCAGCCCCGCAGCCTTTGCCGCCTCCACGATCTCCTCCGGGGTATCACGCCCGTCGGAAAAGGTCGTATGGATATGCAAATCGCTTGGCATTATGATATGTTCTCCTCGTTTACTCTTCTTCGCGGATCAGAATGCGTTCGATCGCTCCGGGGCTGCGCCCGTTCGGATCGACATCCGCGATCACCGCGGCATATTCTGCCGCTCCTTCCGCCATTTCAAACCGTACGGGCATCCCCGTACGGAACTTTTGGATCACCAGATCCGTGCGCACGCCAAGAATAGAACTGCGTGCTCCTACCATGCCGAGATCCGTGATATACGCCGTTCCGGCCGGCAGGATCTGCTCATCCGCCGTCTGCACATGCGTATGCGTGCCGACAACGATATCGACGCGCCCATCCATGTAATGCGCCATAGCAAGCTTCTCCGAGGTGGTCTCGGCGTGAAAATCGAGGACAATAATGTCTGCTTTTCCCTCAATTTCCGCAAGAATGTTGTCCGCCTTTTGAAAAGGGCAGTCGAGCGCGGGCATGAAAGAACGGCCCGACAGATTCATGACGGCGATATTCACCGCCTTAAACGGAAAGATGCAGTATCCCTGCCCGGGTGTCCCCTCTGGATAATTGGCGGGGCGCACGAGAAAGGGATCCTCATCAATAAAGGCGAAGACATCCTTTTTATCCCAAACGTGATTGCCTGAGGTCACAATGTCGGCGCCGCCCGCATAGAGTTCATCAAGGGCCTTGCGCGTAAACCCTTTGCCGCCTGCAGAGTTCTCTCCGTTGACGATGACGACATCCACCTTACGGTCTGCCCGCAGGCGCGGCGTTATCGTGCGAAAGGCGCGCCGTCCCGCGCGGCCGACGACATCACCGACCAGCATGATACGCACGTCTTTTCCTCCTTCGAAGCCCTTCTTCATCGATTGTAGACAACCACCTGATCGCGCTCCCGAATTCCAACCAGCCGATCCCGCAGCGGGATCTCGCGCACCGCCAGGAGCATGCGCTCCAGCGTTTCATGCTGAAGGAAACTGAACTCCGCGTCAAGCGTGTCTGCGCCATGGGCGTCGACCAAAAGATCTTTGCCGAAACGCTCCGTGAGCAGCTGAACGATCAGGCTCAGCTCCTTTTCTGAAAGTTCGTCCATTCTGCGCGCAAGATGAATCATCGTAAGGGCAGCATGCTGCTCATACGAGAAGCTCATCTCGCTCACTGCCCCATCGCCGATCAGGTGGTATGTTTCAATACTTTCGGCGAGAAGGGCGGAAAAGCGCTCCATCTCCGCAGGAGGAATCTCTGCGCGAACGACAAAATCCATCGTCAGCATCCCCTCGTGCGGGTCATAGGAAACCGCCTCGATCTCCGGGAAGCAGACGAGCACAGAGGCGAGAAGCTGTACGCCGGGGCGTGCCTGTTCGCTCTTGGAACGAGAAGGATTGCCGCCCGTAAATCGTGCACGCAAAAAGTCAAACATATTCGTATCTCCACATAGTATCATTCCGTATGATTGATCCTGCCGAGTCCAAGCGCGTAGACCGCATTCCTGCCCGCCGCCTTTGCCTGGTAGAGCGCCTCATCCGCATTCTTAAAGAGCTGCAGTTCATTATCGCGATCCGGATCGAACGAAGCCACGCCCACACTGATCGTGATATGCTGATGAAAGGGCATCTCAAAGCCTTCCACCTTGCGGCGGATGCGCTCCCCAACCCTGCCCGCGACGGTCAGCGGCGCGCCTTGGAGAATGATGAAGAACTCGTCGCCGCCCCAGCGGCAGCCCGCATCCGATCCGCGGATCGTATGAGAGATCGTCTCCGCCACAGTCAGCAGAACCTTGTCCCCCATATCATGCCCGTAGGTATCGTTGATCCCTTTGAAGTGGTCGATGTCCATCAAAATCACCGAAAGCGGCGTCTTTTCCTGCTGCGAATGTTCCACAGCAGCATTGAGCAGGCGCTCCATCTCGCGGCGGTTCAGAAGATTCGTCAGTGCATCACGGCTCGCGAGCTGGCTGAGGCGCTGATTTGCCGTATGGAGTTCCTCCTCGGAAACGCGGATGAAATGCGACATGAAGGCCAGCATCTTTCGATTGTAGGAAAGGTGCGCAACGCGCTTCGTCTTCAGCTCGATATCCTTCACATAATCCGTGTCTTCCTTCATGCCGACGAGGATTGCGTTGAGGTGAGCCGTAGAAATACGCCGGCCCACACGGCGCACCTCACCGAATACATAGACCGCTGAGGAAGGAAATCCCGCACACGGCGTCATCTCTGTTACGACATCGTCGCCGAGCAGGAGATAATGGCCGACGCACACCGTGCCGAGAATCGCCTCGGGGGAGAACGCCGTCATTTCACGCGTATTCTCCGCCGCCTTCGACAGGATCCCATAGGGATCGCCATAGGCAAGGCGGAACTTCGTCCCCTGCTGCATGGGGATCCCAAAGATAAGTTCCCCGCTCCCCTGTTCAATCTTGATGGGGACGCGTGCCGAGATGGATCCGTCCTCCTCTTCAAAGCAAAGGGGAAAGAGCGCGGCATCTGCGCTGAACTCTCCGTCGCCCTTGATGCCAAAGTAGCGTTCATAGATTTTGAGCGGGACATCGTTATCGAGTTCTTTGACCGTACAGCCGTCCACGCGCGTCGCAATGATTTCGCGCCCGAGCGAGTTCCAGCCGAAATTACGCACCGTATGTGCCTGGAGCGTTTCCCCGTGAAATACGACAGCAAGCATGCCGAGCCGCATCGCTGCGTCGTCCGCAACGATATAGCCGTGCGCGTTCATCGGGCCCGCGTCGACGAAGGCGCCGAACACCTGAATGCTCTCGTCAACGGCGGAAAATCCTTCGAACAGGTCATCGATCTGATCCATAAGCCCGACGACAAAGAACTCAATCAGTTTTGTGTGCGGACGCGCCTCTACGAACCGGACAAACGATTCCTTCGTCGCCGTATCCGACGTATTGCCGTCGACGAGAACGAACTCGGCCCGGGATGCTTCGAGCGCCGTGAACGTCAGCATAATTCCGTGCGTATCGAGGCGCAGATCAGCCATCTTGAGCGCACATGTATGCACCAGAATCCGCGCTTCCGGGAATATGCTCCGCACATCGTCACGCATGCGGAGAGCCTCTTCCATCGGCATCTCGCAGGGGGCGGCAATCGTGACAAGCAGCGACTCCACATGCGGGATCCGCTCCAGTTTTTCCTTCGCCGACTCCGCTTTGCGCTGGGCATCCGCGGTACCGGAAACGATATACGTCAGTTGCTGCATATGCCCCTCCATTGTATCGGGGGCCGCCCCCCTCGGCTCTTTTTACTTCGCGTAGTCCACAACGCGCGTCTCGCGAATCACCGTGGCCTTAATCTGCCCCGGATATTCGAGATCGCCCTCAATCTTCTTCACAATATCATGAACGAGCACTGCCGCGCCCGCATCATCCACCTTATCCGGTTTGACCATCACGCGGATCTCACGGCCTGCCTGGATGGCAAAGCAGCGCTCGACCCCGTCAAAGGATTCTGCAATGGCCTCGAGTGCTTTGAGCCGCTTGATGTAGGACTCCAGGCTCTCGCGCCGTGCGCCCGGACGCGCCGCCGACACAGCATCTGCAGCTGCAACGAGCACAGCTTCGACCGTCGTTGCCTCTTCGTCGCCATGATGCGATGCGATGATGTTGATGACTTCCTTTGACTCACGGTATTTGCGCGCAAGCTCGGCGCCGACCGTCACATGCGGCCCCTCGACCTCGTGGCTGACCGCCTTGCCGATATCGTGCAGCAGGCCGCCGCGTTTGGCGAGCATGACATCACATTCGAGCTCTGCCGCCATCAGCCCGGCCAGATGCGCCACCTCGATCGAGTGCGCAAGCACATTCTGCCCATAGCTCGTACGGTAGCGCATGCGTCCGAGCAGACGAACCAGCTCCGGATGGATGCCGTGAACGCCCGTCTCGAACGTCGCCTGTTCCCCCGCTTCCTTAATCCGCTGATCGACCTCGCGGCGCGCCTTCTCGATCATCTCTTCGATGCGTGCGGGATGGATGCGCCCGTCCTGGATCAGCTTCTCAAGTGCAATGCGCGCAATCTCGCGGCGCACAGGATCGAACCCCGAAAGGATGACCGCTTCCGGCGTATCGTCAATGATGAGATCAATGCCCGTCAGCGTCTCGAGCGTGCGGATATTGCGTCCCTCGCGTCCGATGATGCGGCCCTTCATCTCATCGTTCGGCAGGGCAACAACCGAGACCGTTGTCTCTGCCACATGATCAGCTGCACAACGCTGTATGGCAACGCTCAGAATCTCGCGCGCCGCCTTGTCGGCCTCATCTTTCGTCTGCTGGATGTACTCCTTGATCTTTCGGGCCTTCTCGATCTTCAGCTCATCCTCCGCCTCGGCCATGAGGATCGTACGAGCCTCCTCCGACGAAAGACCGGAGATGCGTTCAAGCTCCTGTCTCTGGTTCTCATAAAGTGCCTCTACCTCAGCCTGCGTCTTATCGATGCGGGCTTCCTTGCGTGCAAGCCCTTCCTCTTTCTTCTCGATGGACTCAAGCTTGCGGTCGAGGTTTTCCTCCTTCTGAATCGTGCGGCGCTCAAGACGCTGCAGCTCGCTGCGGCGTTCTTTCGTATCGCGCTCAAACTCCTGCCGTTGGCGCTGAATCTCTTCCTTCGCCTCCAGAAGGACTTCCTTCTGCTTTGTCTCCGCCGCCTTTCCGGCCTCTTCGACAATGCGCTTTGCTTCGTTCTCGGCTGATCCTATCTGAGCCTCCGCCGTGCTCCTGCGTCCTATATAACCGGCCGCAGCGCCGACGGCGAGAGCAATAATTACCATTATTATTTCAGTAATGATAACAGCCACCTCCTCGTTCTTATAGTTCAAATTTCTTTATAAATACTTCTATCTATTTTAATGTTTTTTCCCTGCAGTGTCAAGAATTCTGTGCATTTGTCCAGCCTCCTGCATGGGAAGGATTTTCTTTATTTTCGCGGCCACTTTATAATCTCTCTGCCATAGACGAACGCATATTATTTCGTGTATAATATGCTCACAGGTTCATAGGACGAGGAGGAAGACATGAAGAAAAAGAAATGGATGCGCATCGGCATTGCGCTCGCACTCTCCGTATCGATGACAGCCGGCGCTGCCGCAGTGCCCGCCGTCGCCGAGGCAAGTACCGGCAGCATCATCGGCGCAATCATCGGCGGCGCAGTTGCGGCGTCCGAGATGAACAAGCAGATCAAATACTATAACACAACGGAAGAAGGCCGACAAGAGCTTTTCAAGCAGCTCCAAGAAAAATACGGCGTCTATTACCGCTATGATCTCAACACACAGCTCGACCGCATCTTTACCAATCTCACGGCGGCAATCGGCTCCATGGACGCGTCAATTTACGATCGTCCCTACAATTATTTCATCAATAAAGAGGACAGCTTCAATGCCTTCTGCACGCTCGGTCACAATATGAGCGTCAATGTGGGTCTGTACAGCTATCTGACGAACGAGGACGAGATCGCCGTCGTACTCGCGCATGAGATGGGACACGGACAGAAGGATCATCCCGCCAAGGGCATGAAAAAATCACTGGGTCCCGCCGTGCTCGCGAGTGCGACGGGAACGGTACTCGGTGCAATTGCCGCGAACATCTGGAACGGCCAAGGCCTCACCAAGCCGATGGAGTGGGAGGCGGACAACCTCGCGTTCGAGTACATCTCGCGTTCACCCTACAACCCGGGAGCAACCGCCGCCGTCTGGCAGAGAGTCATTGATCTCGGAGGCAACAACTCTGCCAACGTATTTTCCATCATGGCAGGCGCGGCTGACCACCCGTCGAACTCTTCGCGCCGTGACAACTACGCAAAGAAGCTCACGGAGATGAGCGGCGGAAAGGTTACCGTGCAGGACGGCGTCGTCTACGTGAACAAAAAGGAACTCTTGACGCCTGCTCCTATCAGCAGCATGAGCTCAGCCGAACGGGCCTACTTCGTAATGGGCAATCTCGCCGCGGCCTACAAAAACGGACACGCTGCCTCCGCCGCATACGCCGACGGGCGAACGGTCATGCTCGGCGCGCAGCCCATCATCAGCTGCACGGACGGCGACCGCAGCGCCGCAGAGATTGCGGACCTGCTGAATCAAATCAAATAAGCACAGAGCAAAGCGAGGCTTCCCCCTTAGGGAAAGCCTCGCTTTTTTATTCCTTTTACCGCCGCGGAAATCTGCGCAGCGCACGCGGACGGCCGAGCACTTCAGAGAGCACAATCGCCTGCTTCATCATATCCGGTGTCAGCTGCGGCAAGAGGGCAGCTGCCGTACGCGGGGCTGCAGGCATCATCGCGGGCTGCTCTTCCTGTACGGGCCGTTCTTCGTGCCGGCGCTGAAGCAGACGTCTCTGCCGCTCGGTCTCCCTGCGTGCTTCTTCCCACTGTGCACGGAGCTCCTGCTCATGCAGTACCTCCATATCGGCAGATACCTGCACGTCCCCGGGAATGCCGCGCATCGGCGGGATCTCAAAGGTTGCGCTCTTCTCCCTGCGTTTCTTCGGCCGCGGAATCTCCTGCGGAACGGTCGGCGGAGGGACTTTTTTCTTGCCGCGCAGGCGGTCATCCAAGAGTGAAATGATGACCACTATTGCGACGATGACGAGGTATTCCATTCCAGCGGCCTCACTTTACCGGAGGAGTTGGATGCTTCTCATCGTGCTTGCCTGCGGAGCTGATCGCCTGGCGCATATCCGTATCCGACTGGATGTTGCTGAGCTGATAGTAATCCATTACGCCGAGCTTGCCTTCACGCAGCGCCTGCGCCATCGCGTGCGGAACCTCTGACTGCGCCTCGACGACCTTTGCCTCCATCTCCTGCGTATACGCCTTCATCTCCTGCTCGCGGGCAACCGCCATCGCGCGGCGCTCCTCTGCCTTTGCCTGAGCGATTCGCTTATCCGCCTCAGCCTGGTCGGTCTGGAGCTCGGCGCCGATGTTGCGCCCGACATCAACATCCGCAATATCAATCGAAAGAATCTCAAACGCGGTTCCCGCATCGAGTCCCTTTCCGAGAACGGTCTTGGAAATATCGTCCGGGTTGGCGAGCACATCTTTATGGTTCTCCGAGGAACCTACCGTCGTGACAATACCCTCGCCAACACGCGCGATGATCGTCGGCTCGCCTGCACCGCCGACGAGGCGGTCAATGTTTGCACGCACCGTAACACGCGCTTTGATTTTCAGCTCGATGCCGTTTGCCGCGACGGCAGAGACGATCGGCGTCTCGATGACCTTCGGATTAACGCTCATCTGCACGGCATCCAACACATCGCGGCCCGCGAGGTCGATCGCAGCCGCACGTTCAAACGGCAGCGCGATCTGGGCACGATGCGACGCGATCAGCGCATCGACCACCTTGTCCACGTTGCCGCCCGCGAGGTAATGCGCCTCAAGCTGATTCACACTCACATCAAGGCCGGCTTTGTTTGCCTTGATCAACGGCAGTACAATGCGGCTGGGAGGGACGCGGCGCAGCCGCATGCCGATCAGTGAGACAATACTGACCGAAACGTTTGCCGAGATCGCGGATACCCACAGCCCAAGCGGCACAAAGTGCAGAAAAATCGATATGGCCAGAATGACGATGACAATGAGGAAAGCTCCTCCAAACAGTGTACCCATAAGTACCTCCTTACATGATCCGTTCCATATGTGTGTGCTATGCCTCGCGCACGACAATGCGGCTCCCGTTCACGGACAGAACGACAACCTGCGCTCCCTTCTGTATAAACGCGCCCTCGGAGATCACATCCACGGGACGGCCGTCGATCCGCACCGTCCCCGACGGACGCAGTTCCGTGAGCACCTCTCCGGTCTTTCCGACCAGCTCAGACTGCTGTGCGGCACTGACATAGCCTGCTTCTTCACGGGAGCTCGTGCGTAGCACCATCTTATTCCACAGCTTGCTCGACGGAAGGCGTGATACGATCAGCATAAACGCGGCAACGGAGATGATGAGCGCTATGCCGAGTGCAGCCAGCGCGCCGATATCGCCGCCGAGTGCGAGCACGATGCTGTAAAGCATCGCCGCAACGCCAAGTCCCGCAAGCAGGCCTACCGTCGGGAGCAGGATCTCCACAATGATCATCAATACGCCGGCAAGAAAGACCGCAATATGATAGAGTTCTACCAGTCCGCGCGTATATTGGCTGCCCCAGAACACCCCCGCCGCAACGATGCCCAGCAGGACGCCGATGCCCATGCCGCCCGTTTTGATCTCCACCATCACGGAGAGAAACATCACGGTAAGGAGCAGTACCTGCAAAGCGCCGATATCTACAATGAAATCCATAAGGCCCCACCTTTCGAATGCAGCAGTACAGAGCAGAATCCTCTCTAATGTGACATTCTGAATTTATCAGCGTTTTCTTAACATAGTCCTATACTGAAAAACCCCCGCGCACGCTGCGCGGAGGTCCCTATGCTGAAAAATGGTCGGAACGACGAGATTTGAACTCACGACCTCTTCCACCCCAAGCAACTCAAAAGGCTCGGGGCCCAAATTCAAACAATAGGAACGCTACACATTAACAACTTTTTCTAAGGTCATCAAACACTCGTTTTGATGATCTTGGAAAGCGTTGATAATCTTACATACTTGCGCTTTCAAAAAATCCCCTGTATAATGCAGACGAACCCCTATAGGCATAGGCGGCTACTTCTTCACCTCTCCGACTCTATAAGCGGGAGGTGATGCGATATGAGTTATTACGAGTTCGTTTTTGTTTTAGTTCTCGTCACTGGCTACATCATCAGCATAAAAAAGAAATAACCGCCCTACTTTGACACGGTAAGCGGTTATTCCCGTCTTTCTGTGAAGAAGTAGCCGCCTTATAGGGGTTCTTCTCTTTGTGTCTTTATCATAACAGATATACACACTTTCCGCAAGTTCTTTATAAAAGCTAATTTTTGCAAAATATTTTCGAGCGGGTATATATATTATTATGGGCAGCTGATTCCCCCGTGCAGCACTCTCTGCCCGTACCCGCCTGCTGGCGCAGGTGAAGACAACAAATCCTTTTATTTTCGGAATGCAGAACATACCTAAGACTATACATCAAAGGGGGAACGTGGTAGAATTAGGAAGATATTAGATTGGCTTGAGGGGAGTTATGAGATATGCTAAAACGACTAGGTGTTATGTGTCTATGGGTCTATATTTCTCTTTGTTCTATGGTGCTAGCCGCTCCTGTTGCTCCTACATATGCAGAGCAGACGTTAGATAATCCTATTGATGGTGGATTCCTCTTGCAAAAGACTGCTACAGGTGCTATAGTCGTTCCCCACAATTATCCACTTGTTGTTCAGTTCAGTGTATATTATCAAGAAAATGAATTTTACTTTGGAGATATATCCCTTTTACAGTTCAATAAAAAACCTCCCGTAGATATTAAACAAGTAATTTTATTATCGGATTTCAGAACCATTGAACTTCCTGATAAAGACCACAAAAGAGATACAGGCTTAGAATATACGACCGATGCCTTTATGATACCTTCATCCCTCGGCGGTAACTTAAAGGGATTCTTCAGACTTCCTAGCAGTAAGATTGTCTTACGGATTATAGACAATAAGAATATGCTACACGATTATTTTCTAGATATGGATTTTATAGAGCAAATTAAAAAGACCCTACTCTAAAACTGTACGCCTACACTGTGCGGCTTGATTGTCACATCGTGTAGGTTTTTTATTTTATGTCTTTCCCCTGCATGTAAATTTAAACCATAGTCTAACATTACATCTTCAGGCAGTGTATGAACCGTGTTAAGCAAAGTCCTTTTTTACATTTATTTACAAATGTCTATAAAGTTATTGATTCTATTTTTACACTATGCTATACTTATGCCATCCGGTCACAGACACACACCATGAGGAGGAATGGCAGAATGAAAGTTGGCTATGTGAGAGTATCCACCGTGGAGCAGCACGAGGAAAGACAAACAAGGGACTTGACAGAGGCAGGAGCGGAAAAGCTCTTTCTTGACAAACTGAGCGGCAAAGACACAAACCGCCCCGCCTTGCAGGAAATGATAGAGTTCGTACGCGCAGGTGATACCGTCCTTGTGTCTGAGTTCTCACGGCTTGCCCGCAGCACGCGCGACCTATTGGACATCGTGCAGACCTTGCAAGATAAGGGAGTGACCGTCATAAGCCGAAAAGAATCCCTTGACACCTCCACACCGCAGGGGCGCATGATGTTGACGGTTATAGCAGGTATGGCAGAGTTCGAGCGCACGCTTATGCTGCAAAGACAAAAGGAGGGGATAGCGATAGCAAAGGAACAGGGAAAATACAAAGGCAGACAAAAAACAGAGAAGCCCAAAGAGTGGCAAGAATGGCGAGAACAGTATCAGACGAGACAGATCACAGCAACGAAACTGGCTGAACGCTGTGGAGTCTCCCGCCCCGTCATCTATAAGTGGCTGAAGGAATCCTAAAGCCCTATCTGTTTCGAGGTAATCACATAGACAAAAACACGCAACAAAGCCTTTTGACATTTGTCAAGGGGCTTTTTCTTTTATCAGGATATTATATTTGTGGAGAAAACGGAACATTTAACTAATAGCTAAAGGCTTGTCATTACTGACTTTATAGATATTTTTCTATTCTCTGTTTTTAGTGGTACACAAGTCAGGAGAAAAACACTTTTCTAAAATTCTGTGAGTCATATAGTCGCAAGGCTTCCGTAGGCGGTACACAAGAAGAAGAGAAAAAGTCACTTGACAGGAGGAATGATTTCATGTATGGCAACAAGACTAACAAAAAGCAGAGAAGAAAAGAGGGTTTTATAGCAGGGACTCTCAAACTCCATGCCTCTCTCAATAAAGGAGGCAGTAAGGAAATCTCTCATGCCCTTCTGCTTTCTAAGGTGCGAGGGATGGTTAAAACATGGAAACGCTTTGCAACGCGAAAAGAGCTGCATTGGAAACTCTTCCTTGTACTTTCTGATTGGTCTGAATCAAAAAGGTGTAAATCTGATTTGCATGTGCATTTCTTACTCTATTCTTCTGCTGCCTCTCTAAGCGGGGCATTCTTTCAGAATTGGTGGAGCAGTAATAGCATGGGAGGATTTAAGCAGGTGCTCGTGAAGCCCTATCTATCGAATCGAAAGACCACAGTTCGCTTTCCGATTGACTTTGGGTGGTTTAACTATGTCAGGGAGAACTATAGGTTCAGCACTCACAAGAATAAGTGGGAACTATGCTCTGATTCTTTGGTTAATCATTCATGGCTTATGCTTGATCTTCCTGAGAGGGTAAATAGTGCTGAGTTCTTAGGGCTTGCATGGTGAAGTTGATTCGCTTCATAGGGGGTGAACAAAAGAGGAGTTAAAGAGAAGAGCATAGCCATAGAGGTATAAAGGGTTAAAGGTAGTAGTGTCAACTCTTATATATAATATTATATATACTTATAAGTTAACTTATAAACGCTCTTTAAAGGGATAAGAGGCGAAATACAGAAACCTTCTTCCCGCAGAGACTCTAAGGAGAGAAGTATTTTTTGCAAAGTGTTTTGTCCACTTAATGCCAAAAACCTATTCTGTTTCCTTGTTTAGGTATGTGGGATATATAAAACTATATCAAAGCACCTAAGAACAGTTTTAGGGGCACTCTCGTGTGCGTAATAACGGAATACGAGACAAGGAAGAGGGGTTCTGATGCGACATCATCCCTGCTTTTCAACAAACACGCTATTTGGCGCTCGAGAACATCACGGAGGATAGAGAGGCAGCCGATTAGGGCTTCCCGAGGAATCGGGAGGCTCTTTTTTTGTGTCTATTTACAGGTGCTACACATTGCGCTATCATGAAAGCGTTAATGTGTAGTGCTTCTATGCAAAGGAGCGTTACATAATGAGCGACACAATCACAATGACAAAAGAGCAGTTACAGGAAGCCATGAAGGAGGTATTGCAGGGGCTTCCCGCCATCCAGACACACCCCGCCATGAAGGGCGAGAGCATCGCCTTCAAGGAATATGGCGACAAGTACATGAATGACAAAAGCCGCACCGTGGCAAAGACAACCCATTCCAAGAGCGCGTGCCTCTATCGTGTGCAGCTCCTGCCCGCATTCGGGGAACAGCCACTAGCGGCAATCACCCGTTCACAGGTGCAGGGATTCGTAAACGCTATGGCAGACCACCCCTACAGCATGGAGACCATCAAGGCGACAAAGTGCCTCCTATCCTCCATCATGGCGCTTGCCGCATCTGATCAACTTATCCCTGTTAACCCCTGTAAGGCGGTTAAATTGCCAAAGGTGGAGCCGAACAAAAAGCGAGCCCCCAGCATGGAGGAGTTCAAGCGACTCATGAAAGCAAGTGAAGGGCATCGGCTATGGATTGCCATCCCTCTCCTCTTCCTTGCAGGCTTGCGCCTAGGGGAAATGCTTGCTCTCACATGGGAGGATATCGACATGAAAGAGCGCCTAATTCATGTGTCTAAGACGTGGAGCGTTGAGAACGGTTCAGGCAAAGCATACCTAAAGGATTCGCCAAAGACAAAAGCAGGGAGGCGCAGCATTCCCATAGGCGACGACCTCTATACTATGCTGAAACGCTATCGGACGAACGAGGGTAAGGGAAAGAATGTTGTCATTCCCAAACGTGACGCAGACGAATATACACATCCGCAGGTGTTCAGGGGCAAGGTGTTCAAGTATTGGTGCTATGACGCTGATCTGCCGAAAGACATCACCCCGCATTCAGGGCGACACTATTTCGCCTATCACCTCTATGCGGCGGGCGTGAATCCCGAAACCCTGAGACACATCACAGGACACAGCGACATCACAACCCTGCTGGATGTGTATTGTCACACCGATAAACTTTCGGACGAAACCATGATTCAGGCACGCAACAGCATGAACGCCTTATCAGGTAAATAGTCCTAATTTCAGGGAGTAGCTACAGCTAGGCAGACAAAAAAAAGTGAGGCATTCAGTACGCAACACTGAATACCCCAAAAGCCTTATAGCTCTATGCAAATGGTCGGAACGACGAGATTTGAACTCACGACCTCTTCCACCCCAAGGAAGCGCTCTACCAAGCTGAGCTACGTCCCGAATACGTGGTATTATACCGATCTTTTCATTTTTTGTCAATCCCTCTGCGTCATCTGTTTCATGAGTCGAAGGGCTCCCATCTCCACGCCGGTCTCGCGTGCTACCTGCTCAATCGTACGTCCCGCGCGCAAGAGTGCGCGGGCCTTGATGATCGACTCGTCCTCATGCGCCGGCGGCTCCGCGTCTTCGACGACGGGAGGAGAGGCCGTTGTCTGTACGGATATCGGTGCAGGCGCTTCCTGGCGCAAAACGGGTTCGGCGTCACGGCGGGAAACGGGAGCTGCAGACAGATTTGGCTGTGCCGCTGCCGTTTGTATTTGTGGGGATACTGTTTGCGGCATGCGTCCATGCACGCCGGATCGCGTTTGTTCCCGCAGAATGGAGGCGTGAAGGACTGCGGCAAATTCATCCCCATCCATGCGCCGCGTCTGCTCTGCATATGCCGCAGCCTGCGGCGGAGATGACTGCTGCGGCGCATTCACCGCAGGAGGAGCCGAGGGGGGCGACGCATGACCGAGATCACGCAGATGGCGCTCCAGTTCCTCAATCCGCTGCCGCAGTGCCCACTCGAGCCGCTGTGCGTCCGCGACGCGCGTCTCAAGACGTACGCGCCGATCATCTGCCTCGCTCAGAAGGCCCTCCAGTTTAGTTACATGACTGCCAAGCCTCTTGATGATCGTATCCGCCGACTGTTGGAGTTCCTTTTTCAGCCTCTCAATGGATGCCGCGAGATCCTCGTCTTCCTCCTCGCTGTGCTGCCGCCGATGAATGATATAGCGAACGATGAGCAGCAAGACTGCGCCGAGAATGATGAGTACACCCAGGACTTCGGTAATGGAGATAATAACAGGACGCCTCCCTTATCCAATTCAAAAACTGATATCGAGATGTACGCCGCGGTTTGGATCGGCCGCAAGACGCTGAAGGAGTTCGGCGCCGTGATCTTCCCCGCGCGCTCCTTTGCCCTGATCTTCCTGTCCGCCGCCCTGCCGCCGTTCGCGCTCCGGATCATCCTTCACACGCACATCCGCGCTTGCCTTTTCCTTTGCGCGCACTTGCTGGCGCGCGAGCTCCGCATCCTCTTTTTGACGAATGGATTCGAAACTCTGCTGGATGTTGACCTGGTTCTGCATGTTGCTTTGAATATTTCCCGCCTCATTTGACTGGGGGAACATCATCTGCATGCTGATTGGCGTGACATTCATGGGTCTGCCTCCTTGTCTACAGGATGCCTACAACGATTTCGCCGTCGACCATCCGAAGTTTAGCGTGGTGGAGCTCCTCGCCAATAGCCTTCTTTACCCCGTTGATGGTAGCATTGACGCCTGGATAGACGGTATCCGAAGCCGCGATCGTGCCATGCTTCATTTCTTCAAGCTCATTATTCAGCTGTTCGAGCTGTTCCTGCATCTCTTTGATTTTGTTTGCAAGAGGGAACTGCAGATGCGTCATCTTGACCAGCTGCTCCCGCCGCTTCTCGGGCAGGCTCATGAGCGGCTGCTTCTTTAGGATTTCGAGTGCGCGCTGAATCTCTGTGAGCTGCTTGTTTGCCGTCTGATAATCCTGCAGGAGCGTATCGTGCTGATGCTTTAAGTTTGGATCGATTCCGACATTCAGATTGGTCTGTACATAAAATGTGTTGCCGAAAACCTTCGCACGAATGGACTCTCCGGCACTGACGGTACCGCCCGTAATAATGCCGCGGCGGCCCTCAACGACGACGTGATGGCCTGCGCGCATCTCTGAGTGGAGGACAACGTCGTTGATAAAAATATCGCGTCCGGCCGCAACGTTCGCATTCTCGACGAAAGAGGCACTCACATCCTCGCGTGCACGAATTTTACCGGTATTCATTCCGCGAATGCCGCCGTGTATGATGACATTGCGGCCCTCGATCTCCGCACCGCCAACCATCCCTTTGATTTCAACATCTCCGGCCGCCTTGACTGAAAACCCGCTCTCGACATCGCCTTGGATCTCGATGCTGCCGGCAAAGTCAATATTTCCAGTCCCGACATCGACACTGCTGTCGATGACAAGATGCGGATCGACGCCGATTTTTTTGCCGTCGTCCACAATCTGTCCGTCAATCACCGCAACGAGTTCGTTCGTATTCACGATTTTCGTATTCTTGCCCTGGGGCAGTGCCGCCGGTTTTCCAGGTTTTGGAGCAATCTCCTCTCCGAATACGTTCTTTCCTGGGGTTCCCGGAGTCTCGGGAACACGCACGGCAAGTACGTCGCCGATGTGCGCCCGAATAAAGATATTCATATCCTTATAGTCTACGCGGTCATGGGCACGGGCAGCGGGACGCCCCTTGACGCCCATATCAAATTTCTTCTCGATGCGCGCATCTTCTCCCGCCTCGGGGGCAGTGCCGCGCGCAGCTATGAAGGGCGACAGATCCGTAAGTCCGCGCTCAACTGCCGCGCGGTCGATTCCGTAAACAACCTTCTTCGCAGTAAGCGCGTCAATCACATCGGAGACGCTCGGCGGAAGATTGCCGTTCTTCTCGTCAAAGCGCACGGCCGCCGTCATCGCATCAGACGGGATCTCAACACTAACGGGAATGACGGTATTCTCCTCCCCGTCTCCCGGCGCAGGATCAAGTTTCGTTTCGACGCCATCGGCCGCGCGCACAAGGCGCGCCAGCTGCAGGGCGTCAAAATCCGTGACTCCCGCTTCTTTCATTTTCTCCTTGAGGCTCCCGATTTCGACGCCCGGGCTGCCGACCTCTTGCGGATAAACGGTGAGATAGCTGCCATCCGATCGAATGACAAGCTGAAATCCTTCGCTTTTGCTCCCAACGGTACGCTCCATAATACCACTCTCGCTCCATCAAAATTGCGCTTTTATTACAACTATTTCCCGCAGGGGTTCATGCGCACTACTCTTCATCATTCATACGTGCCAGCGATCCCCGCATGCGGAAAATCGCCTTCGTATGCAGCTGCGAGATACGTGCCTCTGAGAGATGCAGAATCGCAGCGATCTCCTTGAGCGTCATCTCGTCATAATAGTACAGCGTAATAACTGTACGTTCCTTCTCCGGAAGCTTCTCAATCGCCGCTGCGAGCGTCTCCTTGACCTCAGTCCACTCCGCGTGCTCGACAGGGCCGTCCTCCAGCGATGCAGGAGAGTCCGTGCGCAGGTATTCTTCAAGCGGAATGACCGTGGCTGCACTGACCTGCCCCTCCAGATGATGCAGGCCCTCGATTGTGAGATCAAGTTCCTCAGCGAGCTCCTCATCCGTTGCCGTGCGCCCGAGTTCTCCCTCGAGATGTGCGACAGCCTTCTCATACTTTTTGATGTTCTGACGCACGCTGACGGGGATCCAATCTTTCGCGCGCAGATGATCCAGCATGGCTCCGCGCACACGCACGCCGGCATACGTCTCAAACTTATTGCCGCGGGCAAGCTCATAGCGCTCAATCGCGTCCAACAGTCCGAAAAAACCGCTGCTGAGGAGATCCTCCCGATCGACATGCTGCGGGAGGCTGATGGCAATTCGACCGGCGACCAGCCGTACGAGGGGAAGATAATGCTCTGCGATGCGGTTGCGCACGGCAACGGTTTTTTCGGTCTCGTAGGCACGCCACAGCATGTCAATATCCTCTGCCGTCTGCTCCGTCATCTGCATCATCTCCTCTCAGCCGTCCGCGCACTTCTTATGCAGGTGCAGGCGCTTCCTCTCCATCGGTCGGCTGCTCCTCAGCGGGCGGCGCCGTCATATGCACGAGCGAATTCTCCGAGAGCGGCTTAAAACTTGCCGGTTCTGCGAAGGCCTCTGCGGCCTCCTCATCCTTCCCATCCTCCGCTGCGTCAAAGTCAATATCATCCGCATGGTAAACCTGCGTCTGCATATCCCGCATACGCTCTTCCGGCTCTTTGTCGAATGCAGCCCAGCCCTTCGCCTCGAGAATAAACGTCACAAGATAGGTGAATGTGCCGGCGCAGAGGAAGGCAACGAGGCTCCGAAGAGATGCCGTAGCAAGCCGGGCGTCATTGAAAAGCCCGGTAAGGAATACGACAATCGCCGCAATAACGGCGAATACGAGCGCCATTCCCAGTTTAAACAAAATCGTCACCTGCCCTAGATCTTTTTATCCCCTTTGCTGACAGTTTTTACCGTATACGCGCCGTCGTTGAGATCAATGGAAACCGTGCGGCCGTAATTGAGGCCGGTATCCTCTGCAATCAGACGAATCCCATGCTGCGCGAGCAGTGTCTTCGCCGCCTCCGCATTACGCTCGCCGACGCGCATAACGCTCGTCGAGTTCGAGAACGCAAACATCTGCGCGCCGCCCGCAATCTTTGCCACAAGGCGGGATTTCACCGCGCCGAGTTTCAAGACATCCGCAAGCATGAGCGGAAAACCGGTGTCAATGAATTTTGCAGGGGTATCCGAAGGGCGCGCCTGCTTGCTGTCCGGCAGCATATAGTGAAGCAGTCCGCCGACCTTCGCTTGGGGATCATAGAGAGAAAGTCCGATGCACGAGCCCAATCCATAACTGATCAATGTGGACGGAGCTGCGCCGACTTTGTAGTCGGCCATACCGACTTTGATCAAATCCGGCATATCATCCAACTCCTACCGCATTCATAATGCTGCCAAGCGAACCGGGATCAGGGACAAGGAAGAAATGTCCGCTGATGCTCTGATCGTCCGCCACAAAGTTCGTCTCGATGAGCAGCGCATGATCGCCCATCTCGCCGAGCTGAACCAGAACGACATTGAGAATCGCGCCCGCCATATCCACAGCGAGCGCAGGGATCGACGGCAGCATGCTCATCCCGGTGAACGTATAGAACGCATTCAAATAGGACCCGGCAAGAATATTGCCGATCTCCATCAATGCTGATTCATCCATCGCGTCCAGCTCTGTCGTCTCGCCGCGCTTGCGCCCGAGCAGCGTATCTACAAGCGCAAAGGCGCTCTCGCGCGGAATGAGAAAGAGGATGTTGCTCGGTGCCTTCCCATAAACGCGCAGGAAAATACCGACGACAACCAGTTCCGGTCCGCCGACAAATTCCGGTACATCTTCAATTGGCACAAGTGCCACATGGGGCACATTCATCTCGATGCGGCGCTGAATGAGACGGGAAAGTGCCGTCGCGGAGTTTCCCGCGCCGACATTTCCGATCTCTCTGAGCACATCCAGCTGCAGCTCTGACAGTTCGGTCAGATTCTCATCTACACTCATGGATTTTACCTCTTATCACGGCTCCCTTATTTTGCTTCCTTCGGAAGTCCAACAATCTCCTCCAGATTGAGAAGTACGATAAGTCTGCCGTTGATGTTGCCGATGCCGCTGAGGAAGCGGCTGCTCTCACGTCCGTTCGTTGCTTTCTTCGTATCGACAGGCGCGTTCTCGAGGCTCAGCACCTCCGTCACGGCATCGACGAGCATGCCGACGTGGACATCCTCGACGGAGACGGTGACGATCCGCGTACGGTCGGTATACGGCGTCTCGGCGAGGCCGAGGCGCTGCTTGAGATCAATCACGGGGAGCACCGAACCGCGCAGATTGATGACGCCCTTGATAAAATCCGCCGCAAACGGAACGCGCGTAATATCTGTGAGATTTCGAATTTCCTGCACGTTCAGAATGCTGACACCGTACTCTTCATCGCGCAGATTGAATGCCACATACTGCGAGTTCTGCGGCGCATTTCCCTGATTCATATCCTCTGCCATCTTCTTTGCCCTCCCCTTCTACTGCTGTATCATCGTTGCAACGTCAAGAATCAGTGCGACCCTGCCGTCACCAAGCACAGTTGCTCCGCCGAAGAGCTTGAGTCCGGCGAAAAGATTGCCGAGTGTCTTGATAACGATTTCCTGCTGACCGATCAGATTATCCACGACAATGCCGGCCTTCGCCTCACCTGCGTGAACAACGACCACGAAATGCTCATCGGAATCCTTCTTATGCGGAACCTGCAGAGCCTCCTCCATGCGGATGATCGGAATGATCTCCCCGCGCAGGACGATGACCTCCTTGTTCTGGACGGTCTGGATATCACTCGGTTCAATGTTGATCGTGCTGTCGATGGAGGTGAGCGGAATGGCGTACATCTCCTCCTGCACGCGCACGAGCATCGCCTGAATGATGGCGAGCGTGAGCGGCAGCTTGATCTTAAAGACGGATCCCTCGTCGATGTGCGTTTCTACGTCGACATGGCCCGAGAGCGCCTCGATCTTGCTGCGCACAACGTCCATGCCGACACCGCGTCCCGAGATATCCGTGATCTGCTCCGCTGTCGAGAAGCCGGGCAGGAAGATGAGGCGCACGGCATCCGCATCGTCAAGGCTGTCCGCCTCGCTCTGCGTAACCATGCCCTTCTCAACCGCCTTGCGGCGGATCTTGTTCGCATCAATGCCCGCGCCGTCATCGGTAATCATGATGACGACGTTGTTGCCCTCATGACGTGCGATGAGCCCAACCTCACCGGTGCGCGACTTTCCCTTCGCTTCACGCGCGTCGGGACTCTCGACACCGTGGTCGAGGGAGTTGCGCAGCAAGTGCATGATCGGGTCGCCGATCTCGTCGATAACGGTGCGGTCAAGCTCCGTTTCCTCACCCTCGATCGTGAGGTTGATCTCCTTGCCGAGTTCCTTCGACACGTCGCGCACCATGCGCGGAAAGCGATTGAACACGGCGCTGACCGGAACCATGCGCACCTTCATGACGATGTTCTGCAGATCTCCCGTTACACGGTCCATCTGCTCGAGCGTCTCCATGAGGTCGCTCAGACGATGTGTCTGCCCGATCTGCTCGAGACGAACTTTGTTGATAACAAGCTCACCCATGAGGTTCATGAGGGTATCGAGCTTTTCGATGTCAACGCGGACGCTCTGGCTCTGATGCTGCTTCTTTGCGGGAGCAGCGGCGGGTTTTGCCGCTTCCTTCTTGGCGGCAGGTGCAGCGGCCGTTGCCGCAGGTGCAGCTGGCGCGGGCGCTGCCGCCGGCGCGGGAGCCTCCGACTTGCCGAGCTTGTCCGGATCGAGCAGCTCAACGAGGACATCTTCAATTTCCGAAACCGAATCCACGGCATTCTGTACCGCTTGGGCATCGGCACCCGTGGCAACCACCACGTCAAAACTGCGCTCGAACTTCTCCTGCTCAAGATCCTCTGCCGGCGGAATGCTCTTGATGACATCGCCGACCTCGTCCAGTGCATGCATGACCATAACGGAGCGCGCCGCTTTGAGAACACAGGTCTCCATTAGGGTAACCTTGACGTGGAACATGTGCATGCCGGCTTCTTTTGCCTTCTTCATGACATCGAGGTCGATCTCATCGAGGTCAAGATCTGTGCCAGCACCAGCGCCACCTGCAGCAGGAGCAGAGGAAGACGCTGCAGCGGGGGCTGCCGCAGCAGAAGCAGGAGTTCCTTTCGAAATAGAGCTGAGCTTTGCGACGAGGTCGGAGACATCAACGACATCCTCTGCCTCACCGTTGCCGACGCTGTCGACCATCTGCTCGAGGGAATCCAGACACTTGAACAGCGTGTCCATGATGTCCTCGTTGAGCTTGAGCTGCTCCTTGCGGACAAGATCCAGCACATCCTCCATCTCATGCGTAAGTTCTGCAATCTTGGCAAAGCCCATGGTCGCTGACATGCCCTTGAGCGTGTGTGCGTTGCGGAAGATGTCATTGACGGCGCCGATCTCCTCCATGTTCTCTTCGAGGCGCAAAAGGCCTTCATTGAGCGACTGCAGGTGCTCGTGCGACTCATCCAGGAACATGTCCATATACTGGTTATCCATTGATATTCCCCCTATTTCCTATCTTCTCACAGCCGCCTCAATCGCGCTCGCGATCTGCGGCAATGGACATATCTCATCGGCCAGCCCCGCGTCGATTACGGATTTTGGCATCCCGTAGACGACGCAGGTCGCTTCATCCTGCGCAATGCAGTAGCCGCCGTTTTTCTTGATTTTGTGCATCCCCTCGCGCCCATCGCTGCCCATCCCCGTGAGGATCACGGCGACGACGTCCTTCCCAAGATGTGCGACAGAGTCATACATCACATTGACGGCAGGACGATGGTTGCCGACTGGCGGCTCGTCACTGAGCGCGATGCGTCTGCCGCCGGGTTCGCGCACAACACGCAGATGGTAGTTCCCCGGTGCAATGTAGACACATCCCGGTTCGAGCAGCTCACCGTCCTGCGCTTCCCGCACGTTCACCTGCGAGACGCTGTGCAGCCGTGCCGCCAGCGCATTCGTAAAACCCGCGGGCATATGCTGAACGACGACCACAGGACAGGGGAAGTTCGCCGGCAGTTCCGTGATGACCGTCTGGAGTGCCTGTGGTCCTCCGGTGGAGGAGCCGATTACAACGAGCCGCGTGCGGGGTGCGCCGCGCCCGGCATGCGCAGAGACTTTTTTTACCGTGTCACTCATCGTTTACGCGCTCCACCTGAGACCGCTGTACATGGAAGAGATAGCGAATGATCTTATCCCGCATGCCGCGTGAAATCCCTTGAAATTGAACGCCGACATGATAGATCGGCACATCATCTTCGCGCTCAATGCGCGTACACCGCATGACCCGCGTCATAATCTCAATGGTTCCAATGCCGGGAATATCATTGATCTCAAGGGCTGCGTTGATATGCAGTGGAACGGATTTCGGCCAAGCAAATGCAAGGCCGCTGCCGCTCAGATCCACAATGGGGACACGCTTCGGTGCATCGATTTTCCCGTCCCGATCAACCAGACGAATCGTCGCGGTAAGGTTGACCTTAATCCGAAAGAAGCCGCGCTTTTGAAAGCGTTCCGCGACCTCGGGAAACGACAGGTGAAGGACGGGGATCCGCCCCTCGTGCCGTCCGTGGCCGCGATGTATACTAAAGAAGCGGTAATGACATCCGTCCCCCGCAGCGAGTACGTAGAGATTCTCGCCAACCTGAGGAATCACGGGAACGCGGCGTTCGTCCAGCGGCATAGCAACAACGAGGTCGTCACCGACGATATCCTCTACACGGCTTGTGTAGCCGGAGATTTCTTCCTCATTGTTTTCAAAGAATATTTCCAGCCTTTGTCCAAGGGCTAAAACACTCCTTGCCTGTACCAATTCGCCCGCCATCTGAATTTTCCTCCTTGGCTACGTCGAAAACTTAAAAATTTGCTGTAAAAAACCTTTCCAGCCCCGCTTCACTCTCATTTCACCGCCGGTGAGCAGCGCCTCTGCCAGTGCGTCAATACAGCGTGCCGCGGCGGCATTCGGAGCCTCCTTGAGGAGGGGCTGCTGTTTGCGCACCGCCTTCGTGACCGACGTATCCTCAAAAACATAACCGAGGCAATCTACGGGCATATGCAGAAATTTCTCAGCGGCACGCTGCAGTTTCAAAGCCACTTCACGGCTTTCCTTCTGCTCATAAACACGGTTGATGACGAGCCGGAGGTTTTTTTGTGTTGCATAGATGCTGTATGCCTTCATGACAGCATAGGCATCGGTGAGCGAGGTCGGCTCGGGTGTCGTCACGAGCAGAACCTCATCCGCCGCGAGGATAAAGTCCATGACGTTGCGCCCAAGTCCCGCCCCCGTATCGACCAGAATCAGATCGGCACGTGCGGCACAGTCGGCCAATTTCTGCTGGAGCAGAACTTTTTCCGCATGGTCATACTCCAGTGCCTTTTCAATGCCGGAGCCGCCGGAGATATACTGGATTCCATATCCCGTCTCAACAATGACATCATCGAGCTGGACATCCGGCCGCAGCAGATCCAGCAAGTGTCTGCGCGAAGATGCTCCGAGCAGAATATCCACATTCGCCATGCCAAGATCTGCATCGATCACGAGGATGCGATGTCCCCTGCGCTGCAGAGCAATCGCAAGGTTGACGGCAATGTTGGTCTTGCCGACACCGCCCTTGCCGCTCGTGACGGCAACCACGCGCACATTTGCCCATGCCTCCGTCTGCACGGACGCGTTGGAGGTCGGGGCCGTTTCGGCGCCGACCATTTGGCGCAGCCGCGTTGCCTGATCCGTCATATTATTCCCTCAAAAGCAGTTCCGCAAAACGTTCTGCTGTCGCCGGTATGATATCGTCCGGCACACTCTGTCCATTCGACAGGAACGAAAGCGGCAGCTCGCTGCCGGCCAGCAGGTTGAGCACCATGCCGATTGTGCGCGTCTCATCCGTCTTGGTGAAGATGATGCGGTCCGGCTTGCACACAGAGAAGCGCTTCATGATTTCCGCGACATCCGCTTCCTTTGTCGTTGCGCTGACAACGAGATGCTTTTCCATGCGCGAATGTGCCGTCAGCAGGTCCTTTAGCTCATCCATCTGAAACTCATTGTACTGGCTGCGCCCCGCCGTATCCACGAGGATAAAATCCTTGCTGCGGTGGCGTGCAATCGCCTTCTTGAGATCTGCGGCGGAGTAGACAACCTCCACGGGAAGCCCCAAGATCTCAGCATATTTCTTGAGCTGCTCCACGGCGGAGATACGGTAGGTATCCGCCGTGATGAGTGCGCCCTTGAGGTTCTGCTCCAAGACGAAGTGCGCAGCCACCTTCGCGAGCGTGGTCGTCTTGCCCACTCCGGTCGTTCCGATAAAGGCAAAGACGCGGGAGCCGCGTGCCCCCGGCGTCAGTCCGTCGGTAAATTTCATCACCTGCGAGAGATACCCGGAGAGCACGCTCCCGGCACGCGGGTCAAGGCTGTCCAGATTCACATCCGCGACGGGAACCTTGCCGGCAAGATCCTCACAGAGCTCACTGCGCACGTCCTGACGGCGCAGCGCATCCTGTATCGTAACGATCTCCTTCGGCTGATTTGCCGCGATCATGGAGGCGAGCATCGTCTTCATCTGCGCAAGCTCATCCTCAAGGAGCCGAATGCGCTCGGCAGATTCATCGTCCTGCATGACAGGCACCTCCTCATGGGAAGGAATCATCTTCCCGTCCGGCGGCGGTACAGGTGCAGGTGCCGTCTCATAGGCCGGTGCTGCGGGCTGCGGAGGAAGTACAGCCGGTGCCGAAGGGGCCGCCGGCTGCGATGCATTGGGCAGGGCCGCCGCAGCGTACGGCTCCGCCATCGGGGATTCCGCCCCGTAGGTATCGTACGCCGACACAAGACCGCGCGCCGGCATGGCCGTCGCACCGTCCGTCGGAAGCTCATTCATCCGATATTGATTGAGCACATTGGAGGGAAGGATCGGTGCGGCCGGCGGAACATACACCGACGGTGTATGGGGGACGCGTGCCTGTGTCTCATCAACAGCCGCGGTCACCTCGATCATCTCCGCACCGCCGAGAACTCCGCCTTCACGATATTTTTTTGTATGGAGGAGAACGGCATCGCTGCCGAGTTCATCCTTTATCTGTTCCATGGCTTCCTTCACGGAGGAGGCACGCACCGTTCGGACCTGCACTTAGATTCTCACCACCCCAAGGATCTGGATCTCAACATTCTGCTCAATCTCCGCATGGGAGAGAACAATCAGCCCCGGTATGGAGCGTTCGACAAGGTTGCGGAAATAGGGACGAACCGTGGGGCTCGTCAGCACGATGGGCTGATAGCCCTGATCTGTCAGCTTCTTCAGTTCCTCCTGCAGCGCTGTCAGCAGCTTCTGCATGGAATCCGGGTCGAGGCTGACGTAGGAGCCGTGCTCCGTACGCTGCACGCCGCCCGCAATCTTGTTCTCGATCGCGGGATCGAGCGTGATGCACGGGAGCACACCGTTCTGGACATTCTGCTGCGTAATGTGCCGTGCCATTGCGTGGCGGACATATTCCGTCAGGATATCCGTATCCTTCGTTGCGGCACCATAGTCAGCAAGCACCTCGAGGATCGTACTCATGTCGCGGATGGAAATGCGCTCATGCAGGAGATTGGCAAGCACCTTCTGCACTTCGCCCACGCTGAGCAGGTTCGGAACGACCTCATCCACAAGTGCGGCGTTGGTCTTGTGCAGGTTGTCAAGAAGGTTCTGCGTTTCCTGACGACCGAGGATCTCAGCGGCATGCTGCTTGATGATCTCCGTGAGATGGGTTGCAAGCACGGAAACCGCGTCGACCACCGTATAGCCGTTCAGCTCCGCCTGCTCGCGCTCGTTCTCCGAGATCCAGAGAGCGGGCAGGCCAAATGCCGGCTCTGTGGTCTCAATGCCCGGGACCTCCTCGAACACCGTCCCGGAGTTCATCGCAAGGTAATGATCGAGCATGAGCTCGCCGCGCGCGATTTCAATGCCTTTGAGCTTGATGATATACGCGTTGGGCTTGATCTGAATGTTGTCGCGGATGCGAATCGTCGGCACGACAAGCCCCAGTTCAAGTGCACACTGCCGTCGTATCATAACAATGCGGTCAAGCAGGTCGCCGCCCTGTCCCGTATCAACAAGCGGGATGAGGCTGTAGCCGATCTCGAGTTCCATGGGGTCGACCTGCAGAAGCGAAACGATATTCTCGGGCGTTGTCGCCTCTTTTTTCGCCTTTGCCTTCTGCTCGACCTGCTGCACCTCCTGTTCCGCCACCTGTCCGCGCCGGAGATTCCATGCGATCAAGGCGCATACCAGAGCCAGTGCCGTGAACGGCACGCCCGGAAGTCCCGGCATGATCGCAAGGAAGAGGAGCACGCCTGTGAGGATCATAAAGATGCGTGCATTGCGGAAGAGCTGCTTCACAAGATCGCTGCCGAGATTGCCCTCCGCAGCCGAGCGCGTGACAATGATACCGGTTGCCGTCGAGATGAGGAGCGCCGGAATCTGCGCAACGAGACCTTCACCGACCGTCAACAGGGTATAGGTCTGGAGCGCTTGTGACGCATCCATATCGCGCTGCAGCATGCCGATGACAAAGCCGCCGCCGATATTGATGATCATGATGACAATCGCGGCAATCGCGTCGCCCTTGACGAACTTCGAGGCACCGTCCATTGCGCCGAAGAAGTCGGACTCACGCTGTACCTTCTCACGGCGGCGCTTTGCCTCCGCATCCGTGATCGCACCTTGGTTCAAGTCGGCATCAATCGCCATCTGCTTACCGGGCATCGCATCGAGCGTGAAACGTGCCGAGACCTCAGCCACGCGCTCCGAGCCCTTCGTGATAACGATAAAGTTGACAATGACAAGGATGACGAACACGATGAAGCCGACGACGGCATTACCGCCGACAACAAAGTTGCCAAACGCAGTAATGACCTCCCCGGCGTAACCGTCAAGGAGGATAAGTCGTGTCGAGGAGATATTCAGCGCCAGTCGAAACAACGTCGTAATCAGAAGCAGGGAGGGAAAGACGGATAGATCCAGAGCCTCCACATTGTAGATCGCTGACATTACGACAAGAAGCGCAATCGTGATATTCAGACAGATAAGAATGTCCAAGATGATCGTCGGCAGCGGAATAATCATCATAATGACGATCGTTACGATGGCGACGGCGATCAGAATATCACTGTACCGCTGTATAAGCTTGCCGGATACAAGAGGATTTACACTGCCGGACTGCGGTGCTGCCATAGGCTCACTCACTCCCTCGTTCCCTTTGCGGAGATTTCATACATTCCCTAAATAAATATTATACCAAATATCAGAGGTACGTCAATTATTAAACAAGACTTTCGTCACGCATGACCAAAACATCCCGATTTCTCATGCGCCGCGGCGTGCATGTTTCAGTCGATAGACGTAGGCAAGCACTTCTGCAACCGCCTGGTAGAGTTCCTGCGGCACAGTGTCGCCGATCTGTACGGCAGCATAGAGGGTGCGTGCAAGCGGCTTGTTTTCAACAATCGGTACGCGCGCCTCACGGCCGATCTCCTTAATGCGCTTGGCGACGAGATCCTGGCCCTTTGCGATGACCGTCGGTGCGACCATCCCCTGTTCATAGGAAAGCGCCACGGCGTAGTGCGTCGGGTTGGTGATGATGACATCCGCCTTGGGAACTTCCTTCATCATGCGCGCCATTGCCATCTGCCGCTGCTTCTGGCGAATCTTCCCCTTGATCTGCGGATCGCCCTCGGTCTGCTTCATCTCATCCTTGACTTCCTGCTTGGACATCTTGAGATCCTGCGTCGTCTGCCATTTTTGATACCCGTAGTCCATCATCGCCATAATCATGATGACCCCGATGACGATAAACGCCATTTGGAAGATAATCTCCGCGACAAGCGCGAGGCTCGTCGTCAGATCGAAGAACATGAACTGCGGCATCGCAAGGATTTGTTCGTGAATAAAACGGTAGAGAAAGAAGCCGATTACGAGAATCTTAAAGAAGGATTTCACCAACTCCACGAGCGACCGCTTCGAGAAGATGCGGCCAAACCCGTTGATGGGGTTGAGCTTGTCCAGTTTAAACTCGATGGACTCCGTATTAAAGGTCAGCCCCACCTGAAAGAAGTTGATGGCCAGTCCAACGATCATGATGAAGAGCATGATCGGAAAGGCGGTCTTGACGAGGATGACAACGATGCCGATGAAGATGCGCAGGATATTCTCCGTATCCACCGTCTGGTTCAGATTGCTGAACACGTAGGTAGTGTAGGTCGCAATCGATACGTAGATGGAATCCCACAGGAGCTTGAGACCGAAAAATCCGACGAGCAGCACGAATGCGCTGTTGAGCTCTTGACTGCGGGCAACCTGCCCCTTCTTGCGTGCGTCGGCGCGCTTTTTCGCCGTCGGTTCCTCCGTCTTTTCGCCCGCAAAACGCTGGAGGTCAAAGACGAATCTGTTCCTATCGGAGGGCTCGCACCGCAAGCGATATATTTCCATACATTTCATTGAACAGCACATCCAAAAACAGGACATAGAACGGAATGATCATCGACAGCACAGTAATGCCAATCATCAGCTGCATCGGGATACCGACGACGAAGATGTTCATCTGCGGCATTGTGCGTGCAAGGATGCCAAGCCCTACATTGGTAAGGAGGATTGCGAAGGTTATCGGCATTGCGACCTTCATCCCTGTGAGGAAGATCGTGCCCGTGAAGTTGGCAAGCATAAGGGCAATTGAGATATTGGGATCCATGCCGGCAAGCGGCACCGCGCGAAAACTCTCTGCAAGCGCTGCCAGGAGCATGTGATGCCCATTCGTGACGAGCAAAATAATGATCGCCAAATTATAAAGAAAACTTCCGATGAGCGGTATCTGCTGACCGGAAGTCGGATCCACAACATTGACAATGGCAAACCCCACCTGCATATCCATGACCTTGCCCGCCATCGTAATGGCGGCGAAGGAAATGTATGCCACGAAGCCGATCAGCCACCCAATGAAGAGTTCACCGACAGCAGTGACGGCAAACATGATGATCGTCTCAGGTGCCGCAGGCGTGCCCAGTCCGTCGACGACAGGGAAGAGCACAATGGTCATCGCAAGCGCCAGAGCCACGCGGAAATACACCGAGATATTCATACTGCCAAAGAACGGGGACACGATAAAGATCCCACTGATTCGTGTAAGCGTCAGCAGAAACGCCGCGATATGCCCTTGCAGCAGTTCATACAGATCCATGCACTGCCGCTCCTTTCAGCGCAGATAAGCCGGCAGGTTGACAAATACATTTGTCACGTACTCGACCATGATGCGCAGCATCCATGGCCCAAAAATCAAGATAGCGACAAAGACCGCGATGATCTTCGGGATGAACGCAAGTGTCTGCTCCTGAATCGACGTGGTAGCCTGAAAAACAGCCACCAAAAGACCTACGATAAGCCCAAGTCCCAGCATGGGGGCAGAAACCAGAAGCACGATCATAAGTGCCTCCTGGGCGAGCTGGATGACCAAATCTCCGGACATCAGACCGCCTCCCCGCTAACGGAAACTCATGATGAGCGATTGGATCAGCAGGTGCCATCCATCGACCATGACAAACAAGAGAATCTTAAACGGCAGTGAAATCATAACCGGCGGCAGCATCATCATGCCCATCGACATGAGTGTACTTGCGACGATCATGTCAATGACAATAAACGGAATATAGATCATAAAGCCGATCTGAAATGCCGTTTTAAGCTCACTGATGATGAATGCCGGAATGAGCGTAAATGTGGATACATCCTCGGGGCCCTCGGGTCTTGGCGCCTCTGAGAGATTGACAAAGAGCGCGAGATCGGACTCCCGCGTCTGGCGGAACATGAACTCACGCATTGGGTCGACAATATTCTCAAGTGCCTGTTCCTGGGAGATCTGTCCCGCAAGATAGGGCTGTATGCCGTTCTCATTCGCCTGTCCCCAATAGGGTGCCATAATATAGAACGACAGGAAGAGCGAGAGCGCAATAACAATCTGATTCGGCGGCACGTTCTGCGTCGAAAGCGCGTTGCGCAGAAAGCCGATGACGACCACAATACGGACAAAGGATGTCGTCATAACGAGAATCGCGGGCGCCAGCGAAATAACCGTCAGCACAGCCAACAGCTGCATGCTGGTCGCTACATCCTGCGGATTCTCCGATGCCCCCACACCGACACTGACCGTCGGGATCAAGGGCGCTGCTGCCGCATGTCCCATGCCCAAGAGCAGGAGGAGCGCCGCACTCCCCAAAACAAGCATTTTGCGCTCCAATCCCGTCCCCCCATTTCTCCCTCCCGCCATCACTTTCGGAAAAGCGGCGGTATTTTTTGAACAAAATCCGACAGAGACCCGAACTGCTCCTGAAAGACGCCGCTCCCTGCCGGTTCTGATGCGCGGATTTCCTCTACCGTCTCCGGATCATCAATCTCCGCGATCAAATGGATGTTGGCATCCGTAACGCCCAATACAAAGACATGGCCAAAGAGCTCCACTACACAGACCGAGCGGTTCGGCCCGAGCGGCAGCTGCATATAGACCTGTCCTCCCCGTGCCGCAAGCCTCTGCATCGAGTTTTTCCCAAAGGCCCGTGCGACAACATACGCCAAGATGACAACGAATGCAAAGACAGCAAAAAGGCTGACCACATAGGCGACCGTCGACCACCATGACACGGCCGACGGGCGCGGGTCAGCCTCTTCGTATCCGGCTAGATATCCGCTGCCCGTCTCACCTGCGGCAGATACATCCCCCGTGCATAGTGCGACGAGTATACATCCAAACAGCAGGGACAGAGATAACATCCGTCCGCTCATCAGCCGACGGCTTTGCGAATGGCCTCCAGCACACGGTCTGCCTGGAACGGCTTCACGATGAAGTCGCGTGCCCCTGCCTGAATAGCCTCAATAACCATTGCCTGCTGTCCCATTGCACTGCACATAACAACTTTCGCGTTGGGGTCTACCTTTTTGATTTCCTTGACCGCAGTGATGCCGTCCATCTCCGGCATTGTGATATCCATCGTTACGAGGTCCGGCTTGAGTTCCTGGAACTTCTCCAGCGCCTTCATGCCGTTCTCAGCCTCACCGACAATTTCATAGCCGTTCTTCGAGAGGATGTCCTTCACCATCATTCGCATAAAAGCTGCATCATCAACAATCAGAACGCGAGTTGCCATTTTTTCATCTCTCCTTAATTCGACAGAACATCCCTATTCCAAAAGGGGCACAGACGCACAATTCATATGTGCTTTTTATCGTTACTCATTATAACGAAAAGTGCCGCCTATGACAAGGATTTTCTGCACCAGTCCCCAAAGAACCATTACCTTCCGTTACTGGAGGCGTGCAGCACGCTCGAGCGGGCTGACAATCTCCGTAATGCGAACGCCGAAGTTCTCATCGATGACGACAACCTCACCCTTCGCCAAATACTTTCCGTTGACCATGATGTCCACGGGCTCACCGGCGAGTTTATCCAACTCGACGATCGATCCCTTTGTGAGATCAAGGATGTCCTTGATGGACTTTTTCGTCCGACCAAGCTCGACGTTGACCTGAAGCGGTACATCGAGAATCAGACCGATATTGGCGTCGTTCACCTGCACCGGAGTGGAACTCAGCGGTGTAAACTGCGCCGACTGTACCGGTACATTGGATGCTACATGTGGCTGCATAGGCGGTGCTCCATATCCATAGTTTGCAGGTGCGGCAGCTGCCGGCTCCGCCGGTGCAGCAGGTGCTGCGGCCGGAGGCGGTGCGGTTGCTGCAGCAACAGCTTCTTCCTCATTGTCGACATCTGGCTGCTGGTTCATCAGTGCATCGACCATTTCCTTTGCGACATCGACCGGCAGGAGCTGCATGATCTCACTGTCAATGAGACCGTCCACCTCCATGCGGAAGGACGCCTGAATGATTGGATCGACCTTATCCAGCAGCTTGGATACAACTTCCTCCGTCGCAAGGTCGACAAGTGTGACCACGGGAGGGGTAATATCCACCTTCTTGTTGAACATCGATGAGAGAGAGGTCGCAACACTCCCCATCATCTGATTCATGCACTCACTGACCGCGCTCATGTGGAGCTCGCTCAGTTCCTGGTCGGGGTTGGTGCCGTCATTGCCCATCATCAGGTCGGCGATGATCGCGGCATCCTTGGCCTGAATACAGAGGACGTTGTTGCCCTCGATGCCGATGCTGTACCCCACCTCAACGACGAGGAACGGCACAGGATATTTTTCCTTCAGCTGACGCAGGTTGGAGACGGAGACGGTTGGTGTTGTGATCGACACCTTGCGTCCAAGGAGGACGGAGAGCGTCGTCGCGGCTCCGCCCATCGAGATGTTGCCGATCTCCCCGAGCGCATCGCGCTCCAGATCTGTAATGCCGGCATCACTGTCATTGCCGGCATCGCTGGCATTGTCGGGAGATGCGTCGGCTGCAGGTGCAGCGTCATCGGCGGATGAGGCATCCTCTGCAGGCGCAGCATCATCAGCAGGCGTATCATCGCCGCTCGCTCCGCCGTTCAGGAGGGCATCGATCTCCTCCTGCGAGATCATTTCATCACTCATTCGCGTCGTCATCTCCTTCTATAATGCCGGATATCTGAACAGCCATGCGCTTTCCGGCAGTGCCGGGGTGCGCGCGGAATTTTGGATTCGTCCCGACATAGCAGACGAGTTCATCCTGCGCCAGCGTATCAAGCTGCAGAACGTCGCCGAAGCCGAGGGTAAGGAATTCGTTGATCGTAATATCAACCGAGCCGAGCTCGACTGAAAACGGCACCCACGTCCGCTCGATCTTGCGCTGGAGCTCTGCCACCTGCTCGGGGGTGCTCTCTTTATCCACAGAGGACGCTACCCAGAATGATGTTGTGAGCTTTGACATAACAGGCTCGAGCACGAGGTACGGAATACAGACGTTCATCATGCCCTCGACATCCCCCATCTTGACATGGATCGTGATGAGCACAACCATGTCGCTGGGCGGTACAATCTGGGCAAACTGGGGATTCGTCTCCATCGTCTCAAAGTTCGGTCGGAACTCGATGACGTTGCTCCACGCTTCCCTGAAATAGTTGATGACCGTATCAATGAAGCGCCGCATAACGGCTGCTTCAATATCGGTCAGCGCACGCGACTTAACGCCGGGTTTCCCTTCTCCGCCGAAAATGCGGTCAATGTATGCAAACGCAATGTCTGTGCCGACCTCAATAATGATATTTCCCTTCAGCGGCGGCAATGCGATGATGCCGATCACGGACGGATTCCCCATGGACTGGACAAATTCCTGATAGGTCATCTGCTCGACGGACATAACCTCAATGTCGATCATCGCGCGCAGGCTTGCCGACAGATAGGTGTTTAAGAGGCGCGAAAAGCTCTCATGCAGCATGAAGAGCGTGCGAATCTGATCCTTGGAGAATTTATCCGGCCGCTTGAAGTCGTAGACCTTGACCTTGCGTTCCTCTTCTTCCGCCTTGACTTCCTCAGCGGAGACCGAGCCATCCGAAAGCGCTGAGAGCAGTTTATCTATTTCGGATTGAGACAGTACGTCCTCAGCCAAGACTCTTCCCCCTTCCCATTGTGCAGCGAATCATATTGCTTACTGCAGCAGGAAGCTCGTGATGTAAACATCGTAAACAGAGCCCTGGCCCAGGCGCTCGTTGAGCGCATCCTTCAGCTGCTTCTTGAGTGCGTCCTGCTTGGACGCATCAAACTCCTCAAGCGGTGCGGCGCGCAGGAACTGCATCGTCGTATCGAGGATCTTCGTCTCCGCGACGGAGCCGACTTTCCCATCCGTTACATTCTCGGATTTTCCGGGATTCAGTTCCAGGACGATCCCCGCCTTGAGGAACTTCCCTGCGCGGCCCCCGCCGACATTGACCAGAATTCCTTCTTTGGGATCGCCGAGCTTGTAGAACACGCCCGGGTCACGATGTGAGCCGCTGCCGCCCCCATCTTCCGAATGCAGCGGCGACTCCGTCTGTGAAAAGATGTAGTATGAAATACCGCCGGCTGCAGCCACCGCGACCAGAACTGCCACGACGACCACAACAACCAGCATCAGCATAGGCGATTTCTGTTTCGGCTGTTCTGCCGCCTGTTCTTCCTTTTCCTCCGCCATGAGTTAATTCCCTCCCTAAAAATGACCACGAAGCCGCAGCGGCTTCACACCGGGGCACTCCCTTGCCGCGTGAAGGAACACACTGTTCCTTCCATTATACCAAAGGAATGGAAATTCGCCAACTAATTTTGATGGAGCGCCCGACGGTACTTAATCGTACGGCGCACAATCTCCTCCATCGGCTCTTCGACGATGAGTTTCTTGCCGTTGGTAAGCGTTATCACTGTGTCCGGCGTTTCCTCAATGCTCTCAATGATCTCTGCATTGAGGACAAATTCTCCCTTTTGATTCGTCTTGGAGTTGAACTTCGTCAGCATGATCATGACAGGTTTCCCCTCCGTTCCCTTTTTGTTTTCTTTGGTATTCGCACAATAAAAGTACATGCGAAATGATTACTTGTATATTTTCGCCGCGATCTTTACTTTTCCTTTTTTTTCAGCGTTATTTTTTCATGTCATCTTAAATTTTTATCAAAATCATGCAAGCTGCGCTAAAAAATCGAGCGATCGAAGAGGGTGCCCGACAAGTTCCCGCACGTGGGCGAGCACGATCGCCTCCGCCGCCATGAGCACTCCGCCCCGTACGCGCAGAGGAGGCGCCGGATTCTGCCAATCGAGCGTCTGCAGGCCGATGAGCAGTTCCCGCAGTTCGGCCGAAAAGAGGACCGCCCCTTCCGTACGGCAGTCCGCACACAGCGCACCGCCCTCGCGCGCGAGGAAAAAGGCATCCCCTTCGATCTCTCGCCCGCAGTGGATGCAGCGCTCATAGCTCTGCTGCAGCCCTGCCGCCGCGAGGATCTGAACGACGGAGGCGAGCGCGGTCACGCGCGGATTTCGCGTCTCGAATGCCGTCAGAATATGGACGAGCCGATCGAAAAAGGCCTCGTCCGATACCCCCTCGGGCAAAAATTCGCGAATCACCTCTGCGACAAACGTCGCATAGGCGAGCGAGGCAAGATCGAGCGAAATCTTAGCGTGATGGTCGCGCACCGAAGCAGTCCTCACCGTCTCGAGGCGCGCTCCCTCGGCGAGCTGCAGATCAGCGTGCACGAACATCTGCATCGCGCCCGCGAGCGGACTGCGCGGCCGGCGGCATCCGAATGCCGCGGCGCGCAAAATCCCCTGTCCGCGGGTAAAGACGGTGACAATCTTATCGGCTTCGCCCCAATTCCGTGCACCGAGCACGATCCCTTCTGCGCCGTAAAGAGCCATCTATTCCTCCGCCCCGGGCTTTCGATCAGAGGGCTCCGAGGGCCTGCCGGCATTTTTCTGTGCGCTGCTCCCTTTCACATCGGCAAGCGGCATGACGGCGCCTGCCGTCAGCATATATTGGAGGGCCTCCTCCTTCGGAATATTGATCGTCACCGCATCCTCCTCCTTGACGAGGAGCGTCGTTCCCGAGGTCATGTTGAGGCTCCACGGAACAAAGACACAGACGTAGCCGCCGCCCATCGCCTCCTGAAAGCGCGGCGGCAGGTCCGACATCACGAAGCCGAGCGCACGCGCTCCCTGATACGGGACATGGACGACGCGCTTGAAATTGCTGCGGGGGTCAAGCACGGCCTCCGAGAGACGCTTCACGCTCGTATAGATAAACTTCACAAACGGGATCGTCCCGATCATATTTTCGCCCAGCGAGATGAGCTTTGCGAGCACCCAGTTGGTCGACGCCCATCCGGCGAGATAGATGATGAGCACGAGGGTAATGATGCCCATGCCGGGGAAGTAAAAGGGCAGGTACTGCCCGAGTACGCCCTCCGTAAAGCGAAGCGTCCACTCAATAACGAGCAGCGTGATGACAACGGGTACAAGCACGAGCAGTCCGTTCACAAAGCGCCGCGATATCCGTTTCATCGCGCGCCGGTAGAGCAGGTTCAGCCGCAGTGTCATCTTCTCCGCCTCCTTTTCAATATCCTCGTATCTGAAACATCACTGATCAGTAGTCCTCAAAGCCAAACTCCCGCAGCGCATTTGTGCGGTTGCGCCAGTCCCGGCGCGTCTTGACCCAGAGATCCAGATAGACCTTCGCGCCGAGCAGCGTCTCCGCATCAGCGCGCGCCCGTTCGCCAATCGTGCGCAGCAGCGCGCCCTTTGCGCCGATGACAATGCCCTTCTGCGACTCCCGCTCAACATAGATGACCGCACGAATGTAGACATCGCCCTTCTCCCGGGTCGTCATCTCCTCAATGTCAACGGCAACCGCATGCGGAATCTCATCCCGCGTCAGCTCGAGCACCTTCTCGCGCACGAGCTCGGCGATGATGAGGCGCTCCGGCTGATCCGTCACCATATCCTCAGGATAGTACTGCGGGCCTTCCGGGAGATATTTCTTGATCTCCGCGAGCAGCCCGTCCAGATTTTCCCCCTCACGCGCTGAGATGGGCACAATGCCTGCAAATTCATACGCCTTCGCATAGTTTGCAATAACGGGCAGGCTCTCCGCGCGCGGGATACAGTCCACCTTGTTGACGGCGAGCAGCACAGGCACACGCACAGAGGCGAGCTGCTTCAGAATATACCGCTCACCCGGTCCCATCTTCTCCGTCACATCCACAACAAAGACGATGACATCGACGCCGTGGAGCGCCCCCTCTGCCGCCTTTGCCATATAGCTGCCGAGTTTATGCTTCGGCTTGTGTACGCCCGGCGTATCGAGGAAAATGATCTGTGCATCCTCCTCGGTCAGGATACAGAGGATGCGGCTGCGCGTTGTCTGGGGCTTGTCGCTCATGATGGCGATCTTCTGCCCGATCAGCGCGTTGATCAGCGTAGACTTGCCGACGTTCGGCCGACCGATCACGGCGGCAAATCCGGATTTATGCATCTTCATCGTTGAATCCCCAGTTCCTCCATGACACGCCGCTGCTCCTCTTCCATCTCCAGCCGCTCCTCCTCCTCCATATGGTCATAGCCGAGGAGGTGCAGCATCCCGTGCACGGTGAGAAAGGAGAGTTCGCGCAGCATACTGTGTCCGTACTCCTCCGCCTGCGCCGCAGCACGTTCGAGCGAGATGACGAGATCGCCCAGCACCACGCCGCCGTCCGCCCCGATGATCTCAGGCTCCTCGCTCTCCGCAAGAGCAAAGGAGAGCACGTCCGTCGGGCGGTCGACATTGCGGTATTCGCGGTTGAGCACATGGACGTGCGCATCATCGGTCAGCGTCACGCTGACCTCGGCATCCTCCGCGCCATAGAGCCGTCCGACCGTCTCGACCGCGCGGCGCACAGCCGCGATGTCGCTGTCCGGCACGGGCAGGTCCTCGGGCTCGCGCCGAATCTCAATCTCCATGTGCGCGTCCCCGCTTCTTCTCCCAAACGCCGTATGCCTCGACAATCCGCGTTACGACCTCATGTCGGATGATATCGACCGGCTCAAGCTTTACAATCCCGACACCCTTGACACCTCTCAGGATCTGGCATGCCTGCCGCAGGCCGGATACGGTTCCGCGCGGCAGGTCCACCTGCTCAAGGTCGCCCGTCACCACCATGCGCGAACCGAAGCCGAGGCGTGTGAGGAACATCTTCATCTGCGCCCCCGTCGTATTCTGCGCCTCGTCGAGGATGATGAAGGCATCCTCCAGCGTACGCCCGCGGATGTAGGCAAGCGGCGCCACCTCGATCAGCTGGCGGCTCATCATCTTCTGATATGCCTCCGCACCGAGAATGTCCTGCAGCGCATCATAGAGCGGACGCAGATAGGGGTTGATCTTCTCCGTCAGATCGCCGGGCAGGAAGCCGAGATGCTCCCCCGCCTCCACGGCGGGACGCGTGAGGATGATGCGGCTGACCTCACGGTTTCGAAGCGCCGCCACGGCCATCACAACCGCAAGATAGGTCTTTCCCGTGCCTGCAGGGCCGACGCCGAGCGTGACGGCATTCTTCCGTATTTTCGCAAGATAGTCGCGCTGCCCGAGCGTCTTTGCCCGCACTTCCTTCCCCTTTGCCGTCACAAGCAGGACCTCGGAGAAGAGGCCGTGCAGTTCCTCTCTGCGCCCTTCCCGGATGAGGCGGGCGCCGTATGCCGCCTCATGCGTCGTCAGCTTTGCCCCCTGCCGGTGATAGAAGAGAAGTTCCTGTACGAGGGCGCATGCAGCGGCAGCATCCTCCGCCGCCCCGGTAATGGCAAGAGAGCCGCCGCGGCTCACCATGCGGCAGGAGAAGTTCTCCTGCATGCTCTGCAGGAGTGTGTCGCGGTCACCGAGAATCGCATACGCCTCCTGCTGATCTCTGAATTCAATCTCTTCTGTTGTCTCCTGCAAGAACATGCCTCCTATCTGCTGCCGTTAAATAAAGTATTCGATCGTATCGTCCGCCGTCCTGCGCGTCCGCTCATCGAAAAGCAGTACCGCCTCGCGCGTTTCCGCAGGGCCGAACGCGTAAAGCTCACGCGTCTCGCGATTAAAGCAGTCAAAGGGAACGATCCGGTTATACGCATGCGGATGCGCGCAGGTCACCTCGATGCCCGCGCGCACGAACTCCGATTCCGCCTCTGCCAAATAATACGGATCAAAGAGATAGATGCGATCCGCCGACGCCCCCGTAATCAGCGCATAGTGCTCGACCTCGTAAAAGAGCCGCACCACCGCTGCGCCGCCGCGTGCGACGGCATCATTAACGTAGCTGTGCGCACCGACATGCACCGCCTGCCCCGAGATATACTGGCAGGACAGCGGAAATTTCGCAGCGCGGGAGAATCCCTCCAGCCAGTTGGCAAGATACATCATCGCCATGCGCGACGTGCCCGCCTTGCCCGCAGCGCCGTCCATCCCATAGCAGTCGAGCGAGTAGAGCGTAACGCTGCGGATGATCTCGGGCGGAACCTCCGCACGCGGGAAAAGATAGCTCACCCCGTTGAGCAGTGCCGTCGGTCCGCAGTCGTACTCCGATATCTGGTAGCGCAGCGGTATTTTCATGCCTTTCCCCATTTCTTCAAAAGATTCGGCGTCAGAATCGCCGCAATGACGAGCACGATCCCGACAACCTGCACCATGCCAAAATGCGTATCGAAGATCAGCCAGGCAAAGAGAACGCTCGCCACCGGCTCGATCGTCGCCGTGATCGCCGTCTCCTCCGGATTCAGCCAGCGCAGCCCCACATTGAACGCAAAGAAGGCGACCACGGTCCCCAGCCCGATGATGATGACGAGATCCATCCACGTCTTCGCCGTAAAGAACGAACCGACATCCAGAATTACATGGGTTACGGGCAGGAGTGCAATCCCGCCGATCAGCATGCAGACGGCCAGCAGAAAGAAGCGGTCAAAGAGATGCAGGAGGCGCAGCGGATAGATCATTGCAAAGACAAAGGCAATCGCCGAGACAAGGCTCCACGCAATGCACGCCATCGGCACGGAAAGCCTTCCGAAATCGCCGCCCGTCACGAGGAGAAACACCCCCGCTACGGCAACGATAACCGTTCCGGCCTCCACTGCGGTCGGCAAACGGCGGTGGCGGAGCGCCAGATAGAGAATCATCATCGCGGGACTCGTATAGGTGATGACCGTCGTCGCCGCCGCATCCCCCGCCGCAATGCCTTCAAAATATGAATACTGCACGAACATGATGCCGAGTACGCCAAAGACCGCGAGCTGCACGAGAATCCGAGGGTCCCGCCGTACAAAACGCATTCCGCGCCGCAGGCTTCCCGTCCACCAGGACAGGAGAAAGAACATGGCGCTCGAGAGAAAGAGCCGTACCTGTGTCAGCTCGACCGGGATATGATCGGACTGTGTGTAAAAATGCTGCGCTGCCGTGCCGCTCGCCGCCCATGCCGTCCCCGCAAGCAGGACGAAGAGGATGGCGGAGAGATGCGACATTTAGGCCTCTCCCTGTTCCCGCTTCACGACCTCGACAATCGCGCCGCAGACTTCTTCGAGCTGGGCCTGCTCTTGCCCCTCTGCCATCACGCGGATGAGCGGTTCGGTCCCCGACGGACGCACGAGAACGCGCCCGTCACATCCGAGGATGCGCTCGCCCTCTTCAATTGCGGCACGAATGGCAGAATTCTCCTCCCAGCCGGCCTTGCTCTTCACGCGTACATTGACGAGGAGCTGCGGATACGTCGTCATCATCGCATTCAGCTCCGACGCCTTCTTTCCGCCGCGGCGGAGCGCAGCAAGCACCTGCAGCGCCGTGATGAGCCCGTCGCCCGTCGTCGCATACTCTGCAAAGATGATATGCCCCGACTGTTCGCCCCCGATGGCATAGCCGCTGCGGCGCATCGCTTCAAGAACATAGCGGTCGCCGACCGCCGTCACCTCAACGCGTCCGCCGAGAGCCGTGATCGCCTTGTGGAAGCCGATGTTCGCCATCACCGTCGTCACGACGGTCTTATGCGGGAGGCGGCCTGCGCGCAGCATTTCAGAGGCGCATGCCACAAGGATATGATCGCCGTCGATCAGTTCGCCTTTTTCATCGATGCAGAGGCAGCGGTCAGCATCCCCGTCGTGTGCAATGCCGATGTCCGCTCCCTGCTCAAGCACCGTCCGCTGCAGGGACTCCAGATGTGTCGATCCGCAGCCGTCATTGATGTTCACTCCGCTCGGGAGTGCATGGATCACCTTTACATCGGCGCCGAGGCGGCGCAGCACCTTCGGCATCGCCTCGTAGGCGGCACCGTTCGCACAGTCGAGCACGATCTTCATGCCGTCGAAGCGCTCTGTACAGGTGCGCACCACATAGTCGATGTATTGATTGAGAAGATCATCGCGATACTCCACAATCCCGATGTCCTTGCCCGTGGGACGCGCCGCGTCGTCATTCGTTTGGAGGCGGCAGACGAGTTGTTCGAGTTCATCCTCCACAGTGTCCGGCAGTTTGTAGCCGTCGCCGCCGAAGAACTTGATGCCGTTGTCGGGAAACGGATTGTGCGAGGCAGAGATCACGATGCCTGCCATCGCCTTGTGCGCGCGCGCGAGATAGGCGATCGCCGGCGTTGGAACCACGCCCGCCAGCAGAGCAGCGCCGCCTGCCGAGCAGATGCCCGCCGTCAGCGCCGCCTCGAACATCTCGCCCGAGATGCGTGTATCGCGCCCGATCAAAATACGCGGGCGCATATTCGCACGCGCTCCGAAATAGAGCGTCGCCGCACGTCCAAGATGGTATGCCAGCTCCGGTGTGAGTTCCGTATTGGCCTCTCCGCGCACTCCGTCCGTTCCAAAAAGTCTCACTGTGAAAGCCCCCTGTTGATCTGTTTTATCCTCATCATAATCTACTTTATCTTTCCTAAAAAAGCAAGTGCGGCTTTCAGCCCGTCGAGCGCAGCACTCATAATGCCGCCCGCATAGCCCGCGCCCTCGCCGACGGGATAGAGCCCCGCCGCAGAGACCGCTTCCATCGTCCCGGCGTCGCGGAGAATGCGGCAGGGGGCAGAGGATCGCGATTCAACACCTGTCATTGGAATATCCGCCGCACCGAATCCCGGCACACGCGCATCCCAATGACGAAGGGCGCGCGCAAGCGATGCCGTGCATTCTGCCGGCAGGAGGACGCGCAGATCTGCGGGGCGCACGCCCGGCGCATAGGTCGGCGCAGCAGCAAAATCAATCGTCCCCGTACGCCCGGCGAGGAAATCTCCAACCGACTGTACAGGCGCACGAAAATCTCCGCCGCCGAGGTGAAAGGCGCGCGTTTCCAGCTCCCGCTGAAAGCGGATGCCGCCCAGCACATCTCCTCCCCAGTCTGCAGGATTCACCTGCACGAGCAGCGCACTGTTCGCCGTGCCCGAAGCGCGATGATAATTGCTCATCCCGTTCGTCGCGAGCCGCCCCTCCTCCGAGGCCGCTGCAACCACCATGCCGCCTGGACACATGCAGAACGAATAGACGCCGCGCCCGCCGATCGTGTCCCGATAGGTAAAAGCATAATCTGCTGCGGGCAGATATTTACTTCCTGCGGCATCCCCGTACTGCATGCGGTCAATAAACGCCTGTGGATACTCGATGCGCACGCCGACGGCAAATGCCTTTGCCTCCATCGCCACCCCCGCCTCATGCAGCATCGCATAGGTGTCGCGTGCTGAGTGACCGATGCCGAGAAATACGGCGTCCGCAGGTATGCGCTCCGCATCGCTCACGATCAGCGCCGCGATCCGCCCCGCCTGCCGCTCGATTCCGGTCACCTGCGCACCGAAGCGAATCTCGCCGCCCATGCGGACGATCTCCCCGCGCAGGTTCTTCACCACCCGCCGCAGGATGTCCGTCCCGATGTGCGGTTTCTGGAGATACCGTATCTCTGCGGGCGCTCCCGCTGCGATAAACGCCTCTATGATCTCCCGCATGCGCGGATCATTGCTGCGCGCCGTCAGCTTTCCGTCCGAGAACGTACCCGCCCCGCCCTCGCCGAACTGCACGTTGGACGACGTGTCAAGTATGCCCGTCTGCCAAAAACGCGCAACGTCCTGCGTGCGCCGGTCAACATCCTGCCCGCGCTCCAAAACAAGCGGCGCAGCGCCCGCACGTGCGAGCATCCATGCCGCGAAGATGCCTGCCGGGCCGAAACCAACGACAACGGGACGATGTGTGCCGTACGCTCCCGCCCTGCAATACGGAATTGCAAGCGGCTCCTCTCTCTCCGCAGGTGCAATATCCGAATCACGGCGCGCGCGTGCGCGCACGTCCTTCTCATCCGCCGCATCAACATCGATGGTATAATTCCATACGATCGGTGCTCCGTTCCGCCGCCGCGCATCCAAGGCCTTATGAACGACAATCACCCCGTGCACGGCACAGGGTGATATCTTGAGACGTTTTGCCGCAATTTCTTTGAGCGGGCGAGCGTCATCATAGGGAACGCGCAGATTCTTTACGCGTATCATCGCATGTCTCCGACCTTAACCTCCACTGTCACATTCGGATCCGTCACGGTCACTCCCGCGGGAAGGCGGAGCTTTACCTGACGCTTCTCCGTCTCATGCACATCTGAAAGCGAGAATTCTTCCGTGCCGATGCTCGTGATCTTGCCGATCACATCCTCCGGCCCTGCGATCTCGATGCGCGCGGGTTCCACCGTGATCCCCTCAAGCCGGAGATGCGGAGCGAGGTCGCTGCGCGGGCGTGCCTGCACCTCCACGACTTTGCGCGATAACCCCCGCGCCAGCCGGACAGAGACATCCGTCGATTCCGGCAGCAGCGCAACGCCGGATACCTCGCGTCCGTCGGCATCGATGGCATGCAGTGATGTATGTACCGAAAAATCGCCCGACTGTCCTGCGAGACTGATATGACCGGCAATATGTACAACGCGATCCACAAGAGAACGAGGGCCTTCTACTGTCGCCGTCTCATTCGCCTGCGTAATTTTATCCACGGTATAGCCGCTGACAGGCTCACCGGAAGCGGTCAGCTCCGCCTTAAACGTCTTCTGCACAATGCGGTCAAGCGTCACAGAGATCTTTTCCGGCGAAACGCTGACCAGTTCAAAGCCGTAAGGAATGGAGGTTTCCACGGTATATGCCTTCTCCCCCTCGACAAAGTCCGAGAGGCGAACGCTCGCATGAAAATCGCTGCGGTCTGCCGCAACAAAGAGCGACCGCGCACCGCGCACGCGGATCGTCACTGTATCGGCAGCCGCATTGATCTGATAACCGTCCGGTGCATTCTCGATCGTTACCGGCACCGTGTAGTTTCCCTCGATCGCAGGGTTCTGATCGTTCATCACGTAGAGCCAGAGCACAACAGCCACGAGGAGCGCAAGTATTTTGGCCGGCAGATTATGCTGCACAGCGTTCCGAAGCTTCGTCATCATTTCTTCCTCCAGCTCCGGACCATGTCCAGAATCGACGAGCGCGAACTGTACGCAAACGCAGGCGTCAATATATGCGTCAGCTCATCTCCGTCCAAATGGCGATGAATCCGCCCATTCTCCGCAATCGAAATCGTCCCCGTCTCCTCGCTGACAACGACAATGAGCGCGTCGCACTGCTCGGAGAGACCGATCGCCGCACGATGCCTGGTTCCCAGTTCCGTCGAGAGCGTACGATTCTCCGTGAGCGGCAGGAGGCACCCCGCCGCGATCAGCCGATTGCCGCGGATAATCGCCGCACCGTCATGCAGAGGCGTATTCGGAATAAACACATTCATGAGGAAGTCAGAGGTGATGAGGCCGTCGATTTGGATGCCTGTCGCACTGATGTCATTCAGCCCCATATTGCGCTCAATGACAAGCAGCGCACCGATCTTATTCGCCGAGAGGATCTTCACCGCATTTCGAATCTCGCGGACCGTGCTCTGCGCCTCCTCGTCATCCATAAGCCCGCCGGCGCGAAAAAAACGCCCCTGGCCGAGATGCTCGAGCGCGCGCCGCAGCTCGGGCTGAAAGACAATCGGCAGCGCAACAAAGAGCAGCGTCACGGACTTTTGCAGAAGCCACGAGATCACATGCAGATTAAAATAACTCGCCACGACCGTCACGCCGAGAAGAACGAGAATCCCCTTCGCGAGCGTAATGGCACGCGTATCTTCAAGCATGACATAGACACGGTAGAGGATGACCGCCACGATCAGGATATCGAGAATATCCAGCGGAGCGATGGTCGACAGAATGCCGTGAAACTGTGTCGGCATCGTAAAATCAAGCGGCATAAGGACCCCCCAGGTAAAATCTTCCCTTCCCATTTGTATTTCCCCAAATACATTCCCACAGGCAAAATGCACGCTGCACAGCAGATGCTATCTATTTAGAATTTCTCTCTGATTATCAAAAATCCTTGTGACCTGTCCCATTCTCCAAAAAAAATTTCGTCCTTCCGTGAGAGTTTTCCGCATACAGCGGGATCCTTCTCTCAAAAAAGGACGAAATGTCATCAGCAGATCCTGCGGATCCAGCCTTCGGGTGCTTCGACCGTCCCGAGCTGAATCCCGCGCAGCGTATCATAGAGTTTTTGCAGGACCGGACCCATGTGTTCCATGCCGCTGGGGAACGAAATCACCTTGGTGCCGTGCGTCACTGAACCAACCGGAGAGATGACCGCCGCCGTTCCGCAGAGTCCGCATTCCGCGAACTCCGAAAGCTCCGCAAATGCGACGGGCCGCTCCTCCACCTTCATGCCGAGGATGTGCTCCGCGATGTAAACGAGCGAGCGCCGCGTAATCGACGGCAGGATGGATCCCGATTTCGGCGTCACAACCGTGCCGTTCTTCGTCACGAACAGGAAGTTCGCGCCGCCCGTCTCCTCGACATAGGTACGTGTCGCCGCATCGAGGAACATGTTCTCATCATAGCCCGCCGCATGCGCCGCCATATAGGCATGCAGGCTCATTGCATAGTTCAGCCCCGCCTTGATATGCCCCGTACCGTGCGGCGCCGCACGGTCAAATGCACTCACGCAGAGGCGCACAGGCTTTGCGCCGTCCTTGAAATAGGGTCCTACCGGCGTCGCAAAGAGACGGAACTGATAGGCGTCGGCGGGCTTTACGCCGATCACCTCACCCGAAGCGAACAGGAAGGGACGCAGATAGAGCGACGCATCGGAACCATACGGCGGAACATAGTCGCGATTCGCGGCAACCACAGCATCTACCGCCTCGAGAAAGCGCTCCTTCGGGAACGAAGGCATCTCGAGATATGCGGCAGAATCATACATACGCGCCGCGTTGAGATCGGGGCGGAACGTCACGATATGCCCGTCGACCGTCTCATATGCCTTCAGCCCCTCAAAGACCTCCTGGCAGTACTGCAGAATGCCTGCGCACTCGTTGATCGCAACCGTCGCGTCCGAGGAAAGCCCGCCGGCATCCCATTTCCCGTCTGCATAGTTTGCTATATAGCGCTGCGGCAAGGAGCGATATACAAACCCCAGATTGCCCCAGTCAATGTCCGCCTTTGCCATAATCAAGTGCCTCTTTCCTATAAATTTTATGTTCTATCATAGTACCGTACAGCTATCTTGTCAACTCTATGAGCGCCTGCGGAAGCTCCGTCAAAATATCGCCCGCCGTCAGTCCGTTCCCATTGCGTGCGTAAGCGAGATCGCCCGCATGTCCGTGCAGATACACACCGACGATCGGCGTCATGGCACTCTCCATCTGACGCATCAGTCCGACGATCGCACCCGCGAGCACATCGCCCGCACCTGCCGTCGCCATGCCCGCATTTCCGCAGGTCGTAAAGAAAGCGTCCCCGTCGGGATAGACGACAATCGTGCACGCGCTCTTCACCACAAAGACCGCTTGATGCGCACGTGACGCTTCTCGTGCCGTATGCAGCAGATTATCCTGCACTGCATCCGTTGTCTTGCCGAGAAGCCCGGCAAACTCGCCAAGATGCGGCGTCAGAATCGGCACCTGCGGCAGCTCACGCAGTGCATCCAGATGACCGCGGAAGGCAAAGATCGCATCTGCATCCATCACAAGCGGTGCCTTCACATCCGCAGCAAAAAGGCGCACGAACTCACTCGTCTCCTGTGCCCGCCCGATCCCGGGGCCGATCAGTACGGCATCGGCATCCGCCGCGAGCGTCAGCGTCTCCTGCAGGGCCGCTACCCCGCCAAAGCATCCCTTCCCCTCATCCGGGACAGGCACGACCATGACTTCCGTCATCTTTGCCGCAAGCACGGCATAGAGGCGTTCCGGCACCGCGAGCGTCACAAGTCCTGCTCCGATGCGGAGAGCCGCCTGTGCAGCAAGCGCCGCGGCGCCCGTCATCCCGAGCGAGCCTGCAACGACGAGAATATGTCCGCAGGTGCCCTTGTGCGCATCGCGGCTGCGCGCAGGCAGGAGTTTTTCTGCGGCCGCCCGCGTGATCAGGGACTGACGCAGCTGTGTGCCGTCAAGCAGGGCATGGGGGATGCCGATATCATCGACGAGCAGTTCCCCTGCGGCGTTTGCGCCCTCTCCAAGGAAGTGTCCCACCTTCGGCAGTCCGAGCGCGAGTGTCCGATCTGCGCGGACGGCGAGCGACGAAACACGCCCGGTATTCGCCTCCACCCCGCTCGGAATATCAATCGCAATCGTGGGCTTCCCGGCTGCATTGATCTCCTCGATCAGCCGCAGGACCGGCTTGCGCAGCTCTCCCTGCACCCCCGTGCCGAGAATGCCGTCCACGACTGCGTCAGCAAAGCGAAGGGAGACACGCAGGCGGTCCCAGTCGCGATCGCTGACGAGCGGGCGAATCTCTGTGCCCATGCTCCGCAGAGCACTGTGCATTGCACGCGCCGTCTCTCCGAGGCGTTCTTCCTCTCCCATGAAGAACAGCTTCACCCGCGCCCCCATATTCATGAGATGGCGTGCGGCGGCAAAGGCATCTCCCCCATTGTTTCCGCCGCCGGCAAAGACAGCGAACACCTTATCCGCCGCACTGCCGATCAGCGCAGCAGCCTCCTCCGCGGTTCGCCGTCCCGCATTCTCCATCAAAGCGGCGGCAGGCAAACCGTAGTCCTTCACCACGCTTTCATCGATTCTGCGCATGTCTTCTGCAAACGATACATTCATCGCTGACCCTCCAAAATACAATATGCCGTCGCATAATCACGCTCATGACTGAGCGTGATCCATACGCGATCGATCGCCATCTCCTCCGCGCGCCCCGCAAGATATCCGCTCAGGCGGACCTGCGGTGCGCCGAGCGCATCCGGCAGGATCTCAATATCATGCAGCGCTGCCGCACGCAGCCCTGTCCCGAATGCCTTCAGCACGGCCTCCTTGCCCGCAAAGCGCGCGGCAAGACTTGCAGGCATTCCCTTGCCGCGGCTCTTTGCATAGGCACGCTCACCCGCAGTATAAACACGCGCGAGAAAGCGCGGATTTTGAATCGCGCGCGCAACGCGCGGAATGTGAATAATATCGCTGCCAATCCCGAGAATCATAGCATCTCCTGATCCAATGACGGAAAAAGGGACCATTGCCCCTGCAATAGTCCCTTTCATCTTCTCTGCTCCTCAATGCTGCAAAGGTTCCGGCACAATGCCCGGTGACCCTTGTATGGGACGCGCAGATGTCCCTGCTGCCGTTCCTCCCGGCAGTCCTGTTGAGGCCGGCATCATCGTCGACGGCGCACTCTCACTCGCCGTCGCCTGCCCGTTGGAGGTACTGCTCGTCGTATCTCCGGAGTATCGCATGCTGCGCGCGATAAATACCTCAACGCGGCGATTCTGGGCGCGGCCCTCATCCGTATCGTTCGATGCGATCGGACGGTACTCGCTGTACCCGAGCGCACTGAAGCGAGCCGGGTTCAACGTCGGCTGCGCGGTCATCAGGCCGCGCATAAGGCTCACTGCACGCGCCGAACTCAGCTCCCAGTTCGAGGGGAACTGCGCCGTCGAGATCGGCACATTATCCGTATGCCCGGAGATCGTCACACGCTCCGGCAGTGATGAGAGGAGCGCCGCAATGACGGGAACGATCTGCTCTGCCTGGCCCTGCAGCTGCGCTGAGCCGGAAGCAAAGAGCGCTCTCTCCTTCAGACGGATCATCAAGCCTTCTTCGCTCAGCTCCGTACTCACCTGATCTTGAAGGTCGTGTTCCTTGATATACTGCTCCAGCTTTTCTTTTGCTTCACTCAGATCTGCATTTTCCTTGAGGTAGGCGCCGGTACCGTTGTCTACGCCGCTGATGGATGCATCCGACTGTGAGTTGGACGGCCCCATTCCGGAGAAGAACGACGGCCCGCCCATATTGAATGCCGCAGTAAACGCCTCGGCCAGCTGCTGCATCTTTGACGCGTCCGTCTGCGACATTGCAAACAGCGCGATGAACAGCGCCAGCAGCAGCGTCATCAGATCGGAATAAGGCAGGAGCCAAGCTTCGTTAAGCTCTTCCTCATGGGGCTTCCCATGCTTTTTGCGCGCCATGTCAGCCCTCTCCCTTCAGCGCCTCACGCTCCGTCTGGGGGATGAAGACCATAAGTTTTGCCTCGATCGCCGTAGGAGAATCTCCCGCTTGGAGCGAGAGAATTCCCTCGATGATCATGCGCTTCTGACTGACTTCCTGCTCCGACATGATCTTAAGCTTATTCGCGAACGGATGCCAGAGAACGTATCCCGTAAAGATACCAAGAATTGTCGCAACGAACGCCGCAGCGATCGAGTGTCCCAGCTTGTCAATATCATTTAGGTTGCCGAGCGCTGCAATCAGACCGACAACCGCGCCCAGAACGCCGAGTGTCGGCGCATAGGTGCCTGCCTGCGTGAACATCGAACGCCCCTCTGCGTGACGCTCCTGCATGATCGCGAGCTCGGCATCCAGGACATCCCCCACAAAATCTGGGTCCATACCATCAATGACCATGCCGAGACCCGTGCGGAAAAACGGGTCCTGGATCTCCTGTGCCTTGCTCTCGAGGGCGAGGATTCCCTCGCGCCGCGCAATCTGAGACAGCTCAATGAACTGCTGGACGAGCTGTCCTTTTTCCTGCAGCTGGGGAACCTTGCACGTTTTCTTGATAAGGTTGAAAAAATTTCCCAGCTGCTCCATGCGGAAACCGATGAACAGACATGAAAATGTACCGCCAATGATGATGAGGAACGCTGCCGGGTTATTGAGCGCCGAGAGCGGTGCCCCCTTCAAGATCATACCAACAAAGACCGAGATTAGTCCCATAATAATCCCGATGACCGTTGATTTTTCCAAAGCAAAAGCCCCCCAATCCTTTTCTCTCAATCAATGAACGTATCACTTATCTGATCCGTCAGATATTCGTCCATGTCTTTTATATTATTCCATAAATCGCCGAAAAATCCTACCTATTTTTTAAAAAAACTCCAAAAAAGTAAGGAAATTTTTTTCAATAAATTTGCATTATCCTATCATGTATTCATTCAAAATATGATATAATAGAAAGCACATAAAAAAGATTTATTAGGAGGATGGTCTTATGGAACTACGGCAGTTGGAGTATTTCCAGATGGCGAGCCGACTCAAAAACATTACGCGCGCCGCCGAACGTCTCCGCGTCTCCCAGCCCAATATCACCGTCGCGATCAAAAAGTTGGAGGGTGAACTCGGCATCCAGCTCTTTGACCGCAGCCAAAAGCAGCTCTCGCTCACGCCCGAGGGTGCGGTCTTTCTCGGCCGCGTCGAGGTAGCCCTGCGCAATATACAGGACGCCGTACTCGAGGTCAACGACTACAAGCAGCTGCAGAAAGGCACGATCAAGATCGGCATTCCGCCCATGATGGGGGCCTATCTCTTCCCGAAGATCTTTTCGAGCTTCCAGCGCCGCTACTCACATCTTGACGTCTATCTGCACGAGGAGGGATCTGTCGCCATCCGCGAGCAGCTGGAACGCGACGAACTGGATTTCGGCATCATCATCGTCCCGGACTCCTCGCCGAACCTCCAGCTGCTCCCGATGGTGCGCAGCCAAGTTGTCTGCTGCGTACCCGAGGGCAGCGATCTCGCCGGCCGCAAAGCAATCACGCTGCAGGACATCGAGAACCAGAACCTCATCATGCTCAAGGAAGGCTCATTCCTGCGTCAGACCATGCTGCAAAAGATGAAAGCCGCAGGCGTCACGCCGAACATCGTGCTCGAATCCAATCAGGTCGTCACCATCATGGGACTTGTGGAAAGCGGCGTCGGCAACGCCTTCCTCCTCGATATGATTGTGCGTGATGTACAGGGCATCCGTGCACTGCCTCTTGCCAGTCCGATCTACGTGGACATCGGGCTCGCATGGAAGCGCGACCGCTACATCTCGCGCGCCGCACAGTCCTTCATCGACTTCAGCAAGGACATCCTCAGCCACAACGGTGAGATGCCGATTCTGTGAAATAACAAGAACGCCGCCTGCAGAGATCTCTGCAGGCGGCGTTCTTGTTATAAAGGCATCAGAAGAGCAGATGCGCGACCACGTAGCCGACACAGCAGCCGGAGATGACGCCGATCAGGCCCGGGATCATGAACGAGTGGTTCAGAATGTACTTGCCGATGCGCGTCGTACCAGAACGGTCAAATCCGATGCACGCAAGATCGGACGGATAGGTCGGCAGGAAAAAGTAGCCGTAGCACGCCGAGATAAAGGACAGGATGAGAATCGGGTCCATGCCCACGTTGAGCGCCATCGGAACAACGATCGCGATCGCGGCGCCCTGCGAGTTCACAAGCTTCGACGTAAAGAAAGTAAGGATGGCATATGCCCATGGATAGGACTGCACGGCAGAGCCGAGGAACCCCTTGAGGAACCCCATATGGTTTGCGAAATACGTGTCTGCCATCCACGCGACGCCATAGACCGAGACGAGCGCAACGACACCCGAACGGAATACCTGCGAGTTCCCCACGTCCTTCGCCTTGACCTTGCAGGAGAGGAGAATGCATGCGCCCACGAGCAGCATAACCATCTGGATAACGATGACCATCGAGATCGCCTTGGGCGCAGCATCGGGCTTCGGCGGGAATTTCGGCAGAAGCTCGGGGAAATTGCCCAAAACTGCGATGGCAATGATGCCGATGAAGAAAATATACATGGCGCGATAGTATTCCTTCGGCAGTTCCTTGTCGAGCAGCGTTTCTGAATCGCCGTAGACATACGCCTTATTCTCCGGATCACGGATAAACTCTTGGAAGCGCTCATCCTGTTCGAGATCCTTGCCGCGGCGATAGCTCCAAAGCGCCGCAAAGAGGACGCCGAGACCTGTCGCGGGAATCGAGACCGAAAGCACCTGGAACACCGAGAACTCATGGCCCGAGGCCGAGAGGAACGCGACCATCGAGACGACCGCAACCGAGACCGGCGAGGCGCAGATGCCCATCTGCGATGCGACGGATGAGACCGCCATCGGACGCTCGGGACGGATGCCCTGCTTAATGGCAATATCATAGATGATCGGGAACATCGTGTAGACCACGTGGCCCGTTCCGCAGAGCACCGTCAGGAACCATGTCGTAAGCGGCGCGAGGATCGTGACGTGCTTTGGATTATTGCGCAGGAATTTCTCCGCATACTTCAGCATAACGGTGAGTCCGCCCGAAGTTTGAAGGAAACCCGCACAGGTGACCACCGCGAGGATGATCAGCATGACATCAATCGGCGGCTTGCCCGGCTGATAGCCAAAGACAAAGGTGTAGATCACCAGGCCAAATCCGCTGATGACCGCAAGTCCAAGTCCGCCGTGCCGTACGCCGACGACCAGACAGACAAGAAGGACAATAAAGCCCAACAGCATTTCCATAGATATAATTCCTCCATTCTACACAGGGCTTTCGGCCCTGCACAAGGATAATGCAGCGTAGCTATTATACATCAATTCTTAATTATTAGTAAAGCATAAAATATATAAATATTAGTTATGGGTTTGGTTTTCCATAGAAAAAGGCTGCCCCACCGGGCAGCCTTTTGCGTTTTACAGATAGAATCAGCGCTTCATGTTGATCAGCGTCTCAAGCATCTCGTCGGAGACCGTGATGATCTTCGAGTTCGACTGGAAGCCGCGCTGCGTGATGATCATGTCGGAGAACTGATCGGCGATGTCGACGTTCGACATCTCGAGCGCAGAGGTTGTCAGCTCCGTCCCGATGTCGGAGGCGCCGCTGATCGTGCGCGTACCGGAGTTGTTCGACTCCTGATAGAGATTGCCGCCCATCTTCGTGAGACCCGACGGGTTGTTGAACTGAGCCATCGCGATCTGGGCTTCCTTCTGACGAACGCCGTTCGTATACGTGCCCGTAATGACGCCCGAGCTGTCGATGTCAACACTTGCGAGCGTACCTGCCGCGTTGCCGTCCGAGTCTGCAGCAATCGTCGACGTGCCGGCATACTGCGTGATCGCCCCGAGATTCAGGCTGACCTGCTGCGGTGCGGCGCCATTGGTATACGTGAGATTCAGAGATGCCGTGCCGCCCGTATAGGCGCCCGTAGAATCAAACGTGAGATCCGTCTTTGTGAGTGCGACGGTCGTCGTCGTTCCGTCCGCCTCGGTAATGGTATAAGTATCGCCGCCGGTCCCGAGCGAGAGCACCCACTTATTGTTCTCCCCCTTCGTAAAGACCACAGGCACAGAATGCTTTGCCCCGAGCGAATCATACACGGCGATCGTCGTCGCGACCGAGGGGTAGAACGTATCATTCTGTGCGTAGGTTTTGCCGACCAGACCGTCGATGGACGTGCCGCTTTTCGTATTCAGCAGTACGCTCGAAACGGTCTTTCCAGCGTGCTGATAGGTAGACTCACGCGTGATTGACTTGATCGTTCCATCCGTAGCGCTGCCTGTATGTGTATAGGGTGTTGCGGCGTTCGTAACAGAAACAGGGGTAGCACCCACAGTCGCACTGTTCCCATCCGCCGTTGTCACTGTCGAACCAGTATTGCCGACTACTTTGGTGATTTTTAGCTGCCCCGTATAGGTATCATTAACCGAATAGGTGAAGCTGTTCGGTTTCGGAACTTTTATTGTAACGGCAGTTCCTGGAGTAATATTGTTGTCCGTCCCCAATGTCAACACAACATCGGAAGGCGGCGAGCTGACAACGTTCGTAATCTTTCCGCTGATGTTAAATACATCCCCAAACGCATAGGTTCCGCTTGTCAGAGCCGTCGCACCCGTACGGTTGATGACTGTTGTCGCCGAACCATTGATCTCCTTTGGACTGGAGGGATTATTCGCGTCCATCGCGAGATCCAAATCCACAGTACCGCCCACCTTGGCAGTAATATTAGAAACCGTAGAGCTATAGAGTGCTCCTGTCGGTGCACTGCCAACCGTCTGCGCAGGCGCGGCGGAACCAAGATAAATCTTCCTGCCGTTGTCCATCGTCAGGACGAGTTTTCCAGTCTCCGTTGCCGAGTAGGAAGTGGTCGTTCCCGAGGTGCCGTCTGCATATTTCACGAGGACATTTGCCACTTCATAGCCCGGCGTGCTCGCGTTGAGGTTCTTTGTATAGGATGCCGATACCGTGGAGGTCGCCTCCATCGACTTGCCCGCAGGGATCCGGATCTTCGTTGTGTTGTCCCCGCCGACCGCGAGAACGCCGTTGTTTGCCATATAGCCCTGTACATAGAGGCCCGTGCTCGGGATCGTGAGGTTGCCCTCGGCGTCGAACGAGAAGGCGCCGTTGCGCGTGTAGAACTGCTGCTCACCGCGCTTGACGACGAAAAGGCCGTCGCCGCGCGAGATTGCAATATCCGTGTTCTTACCCGTCTGCTGAACGGAACCGTTCGTATAGATCAGGTCCGTGCTCGCCACCGACATGCCGAGACCGACCTGCTTCGGGTTCACGCCGCCGATATTGCCGTTCGGCGAGGCTGCTCCCGAGAGGTTCTGCGAAATCATATCCGCAAACGTGACGCGGCTCGCCTTGAAGCCCGTCGTGTTGACGTTCGCAATGTTGTTGCCGATAACATCCATGCGGGTCTGATGGCCTTTGAGGCCGGAAACACCCGAGAACATGGAACGCATCATAATGAATCTCTCCTTTGCCGTTTCTGACAGTGCAAAGGAAGAGCCATATCCGCCGCGGCAGATGCGTTCCCGCAGGAACTCCATGCATCGCCGTATGATGGAAACGCCGCAGCGTCTCCGTGCTGACCGCGCCAGTCGCGCGCGGTCAAAAGCCTCCCGTAGGTCCAGCTTTCTCAGATAATGGCTGCACTGTCAATGTTCGTAAAAATACTGTCTGCCGCAGTCACGTCGTCAAGCGCCGTGATCACGGTGCGGTTCGTCACAGAGACGACCATCGCCGTACTGTCCTTCA
>ERZ773054.132-NODE-132-length-58858-cov-52.797221_pt1 | contig 58858 bp, 62 predicted proteins | sample MGYA00580630_ERZ773054 | MGnify/ENA primary metagenome ERZ773054 (study PRJEB29015, sample SAMEA2737994) | human oral metagenome | biome: human oral; feature: human-associated habitat; material: dental | place: China | collected 2115 ... | reverse complement strand
CTTTCCCGCTGTTCTTGAAAGAATGCGAATTTCGATTTAACTTCGGCACACCGTCTCAACAGCTTAAAATCTTGCGGGATTGGTGTGGAATTTAGGGCTAATCTACGTCAGCCCCAAATTCTTCTGTTAGATAAATAGTCAGTTTGTTTTTTAAATCTTCTTCTTCCTTAAGGTTTGATTGTCTGCTCGATTCCGGTTGCATATGCGTTGAGTTTATGGAAGGCTTCTATTTGCCGTCTAGCCCGACTATTAGTTAGCCATTTCCATAAATGCCCTGACGAATATTCCTTGCCTTATATCAAATTTCGTCAAACAATCTATCATTGACCCACTGATCGCTCATCTGTTTTCCGCTGCTTTTTGTATTGCTGAGTAATCCTAAGGGATTTTTGCTCTAGCTAGCGTCTCATCGTTGTCTACATACTTATCAGCATCCGTTCGGAATTTTGTTTCTGTTGTTATATACGGTGGCGGATTGGGATTGCCGTTTATACTGTCTATGCTGTTTATCCTATGACCTTTGGGAATCTCTTCCAAACTATGCATCTGGTAATTATGAAGATACAATATCTAAATCTTTTGATTTATATAAGAATTTGTTTATTAAATTATAAATTATACGTTCTTCATGATTATTTAGATTTAAGAAAGAAACAAGCTGATATTCAACTAAACCTATGCAGGAAACATTTATAAATTCATTTACTATTTCTTCTGCTATTTGATTATTTAATTTAATGTAAGTGAAGCTTGTTGTAACAATATCTAAGTAATTAACATCTGATATAGAACAATCTTCTAGGAAATCATCTATATATTCCTCATATTTTATCGCTATATAACCTGTTGTGATAATCCATTTGACTTGGTATTTTTTTATAAAATAAAACAAGTTGTTAATTTCTGAATTATTTAAATAATCTTGACCCAAGAGTAGAACTATTGGTTTTTGGGAAATCTGAAATTCATATTTCTTATCATATAAAAAATTTGTGTATTCAATATTAGTAAATCTCATCTCACTTTCCTTCTTTAAAGGGGATTACGCAGATTAGAATGTTACTAATCCATGTCAGTTCCTTTTAATTTTGATAGTTTGTTCAGACGGCCTTCAGTTAATTGTGAATTCTCAAAGTGTAGAAACCATATTTCTGCCTAGTGGAGATTAAAAATACAGTTACACCTATTTTTTGTTGCCGGTGGTTTTAACATAAAAAACGCACCTTATTGCAAGGTGCGTTTTCATTATCTAAACGATTTAGAATTTGGCGCCGGATTCGTTAGCCATAAAGTCAACTGCCGCTTTGACTTCGTCGTCGCTTAAGCCTTCGTTACCGCCTTTGGCAGGCATACCTTTGAAGCCTTCAATTGCATGTTTGTGCAGGGTTTCTTGGCCTTGTTTGATACGTGGCCCCCACTCGTCTTTTTTACCTACGCCTGGGGCGCCCGGGATGGTGCCGCTATGACATGCTTTACAGCTGGCTTCGTAAACAGTTTTGCCGTCTACTTTGGCAGCAGAAGCTTCAGTTTTTTCTGCCGGTTTGGCTTCAGGAGCAACGGCTTCTTTGACTTCAGATGCAGCTTTTTCGGCAGTATCCGCTACTTTGCTTGCAGCTTCTTGAACGGAAGATGCGGCGGCATCAACGGCAGAAGCCGTATTATTTTTAACATCGGATGCAATGGCTTGGGCAGCTTCTTTGGTTTCTTGCTTAGCCTCTTGGGAACAGGCTGTCAAAGCGGCCATCATCATTGCGGCAATCAGTAATTTGTTCATGTTCTGTCCTTCTTAAATTTATGGTTAAGGTGCTGTTTTATAAAACAACTGCCAAATTTTATCATATATCGTATCAATTTTTACGCCGTTGCAATGACAAATATTGGTATAAGTCATGTTTTGTACCGAAAAAAATAGAAAATATTGATGCTGCGCAAATTTTGCAATGAAGTCATTTGCTTTTCAGGGTTGTTCATTCTGCTGCTGAAACTGCGGATTATGAGTCTGTTGCTGGAGTGATTTAAAACGCACACTATCTGTCAAATTCAAAAATTTGCCTTAAAAGTTGGCTTTTTATGTTTTCCGACAACTACATGATTATCTCCAAACATTATCAAGCCTACTTAAAAAGCCGTCTGAAACCGAAAATTGCGTTTCAGACGGCCTTTTTATCAATAGCATGGATATTTTGTTTTTGCCTGAGCCGACATTGGCTGAAAAGATGTAAAACTTATCAAATGACTTACCGCCGGATAGGGGGATTTCCCAGTCTATCGTTCGGACCGTTGCCTAAGATTACATAAGTTTCATTTTTATTATTTGGATTTAAAGATAAAAATACTTCAGGGTATGCGTATAGCCGTCATCTTCGAATTGTATAGTGGATTAAATTTAAATCAGGACAAGGCGACGAAGCCGCAGACAGTACAGATAGTACGGCAAGGCAAGGCAACGCCGTACTGGTTTAAAGTTAATCCACTATATTTTCTCTATTTCCAACGGTTTCAGACGGCCGTTAAGGCCGTCTGAAAATGCAGTCAGGCGAAGCCGGCATAGCGGGCTTTACGGTTTATTCCCCCAAAGCCTGACGGGCGGCAGGGGAGAGTGGGCGGTTGGTTTGCAGTTGGTTGAACTGCATCACGGTACGGTCGCCCTGTTTTTCATCCAGCTCTACTTTCTGCACCAGCTGGCCGCCGCTGATGACGATTTTGTTGAATACTTGCCGCATGACGGCGGTTTTCGGGGTGAGGGTAAGCTGCCATTGTCGGGCATCTCCGGAAAGGGCGAGGTCGAAGTGGCGTTGCAATTCGGCAGTGTCGCCGCCGAGTACGGCCATGAAAAGTTTTACTTGTGCGGCCTGTGCGGTTTGGCTGCCGTTGGCGCGCCACTGGCCTTGTGCGTCTTGGCGGCTGATGCCGTCGCGGCGGACGCGCAGTTTCATGTCAAACGGTTTTTGCAGATGCCAAAACAGGCTGTGGCCGGGACGAAGGGCGAAGTGGCCGCCGGTTTGTACGGGTTTGTTCATTGAGCGTAAAAAACGCTGCTGGGTAAACCCGCCTTGTACGCTCTGCGGTGCTTGAAGCTGTGCGGCAAGTTCGGCGGTGCTGAAGGCAAGCGCGGGTAGGGTTGTAAGGGAAAGGAGGAGGCTGATGAGGAGTTTTTTCATGTTGTCAGGGGGAGGCGGGGGAGTTGGGAGAGGGCATAGTATAGTGGATTTATGGTGAAAGGGTGTGATGCGGGGAAGGTTGCAGGGTTCTTGGCAGCCTTTCAGACGGCCTCTCAATTGGCGGACGGGCAGGGCTTGGGTTTGCCGTTTTATTATTTTATGCCGTTTCTTTTCTTAACGGATGAAGCCTGCAACGGAGGCCGTTTATCTTTCAGACGGCCTCTTATCTCAGCCGTTTGCCAAAGGTGTGAACCCTTTAAACTGCCGTACGGCTTTTTGCCAGTTTTCGGGGGTTTGGAACTGCATTTCGCCATTATCAAGGCGTTGGACGACTTGGGTGGTGTGGGCTTGGGTGAGTTTGGTGCCCCTTTCTGCGTCGCGCAGGATGTAGTCGATGCGCAGGCAGCTTTCGTATTCGGTTACGGCCATCTCTACGCGGATTTTTTGGCCGAAGCGGGCCGGGCGGACGTATTTGAGGTCGAGCTTCACCACGGGCCAGGCATGGCCTTGTTCGAGCATGACGGTGTAGTTGTAGCCGACTTCGTCAAGGAAGGCGCAGCGGGCGATTTCGAGGTATTTGACATAGTGGCCGTGCCAGACGATCTGCATCACGTCTACGTCGAAAAAGGGGACTTCGATCTCGGTGTGGTGGCGGCAGTAGATGTGTTTAGCCATGTGGGGTGTTGCTCCAGAAGTCGTAGAAGTTGAACCATTGCAGCGGCGCGCGGGCGGCGTGGGCGGCCAAAACGTCGACATACTGTTGTGCCATGTTTTCAATCATTTGTTTGCGCGTGGCGGTTGTCCAGCTTGGGGCCGTCTGAAAACGCTTCAGGCATAAATGATAACGGCCTTGCTCTTTTAACACGAAGACGGTGTTGGTGGGCGCGCGCAGCAGGCCGGCGAGCAGCCAGGGGCCTTGCGGCAGATGGGCGGTGTGGCCGAGGAAATTTACTGGCACGGTTTTGTTGCCGCGCACGGGGGTGCGGTCGGCGGCAATGGCGAGCCACTCTCCGGCATCGAGTTTTTGCGAGAGCTGGAGCATTTTGGCCGCGTCGAGGTCGGTTACCTGAATCAGCTGCAAATCGCTGGCACCGGCGGCTTTGAGGGCGCGGTTGAAATCTTCGGTATGGGCGTTGTGCACGAGCACGTTGAGTTTGAAGCCTTGGTGGTGGGAGACGAGGGCGCGGCACACTTCGATGTTGCCCAGATGCGAGCAGATGAGGATTTGGCCGCGTGCGTTATGGTTGTCTATATCGGCATACAGGTTGTCGGGGTCTTCCACCACGAGGTCGGGCACGGTGATTTTATGCTGCCACACGGCGAAGCGGTCGGCCACGGCTTGGCCGAAGGCGGCGAACTGGCGGTATACGGGGAAACGCGCAGGCAGCGGTGCGGCGGGAAAACTGCTTTTCAGGTAGCCCTGATATTGGCGCACACTGCGGCGTTGGGCGGCGGAGGTGAGGTAGAAATAGGCGGCAACGAGTGTGGCAATGAAGTGCACCGGCCACAGAGGCAGGTAGCGAACCAGCCATTCGGTAATCTTGAGGAAGAGGCGGTGGCCGCGTTCGCGCTGTGCCGACCAATGCGCCTGTTCGGTTGGTGCCGTTTGAGGCCGTCTGAAAAGTCGGCCGAGGCGGCGGGCGACCATGCCGCAAAACAGGCGGGCGTGCATTTTGCTAATGAGCAGGTTGTCGCGGCGCAGGTTAAAGTGCGACACGCCGCCTGCTTCGTAGCGCACGGGCGTGTCCAGCCAGATGAAAGGCGTACCCGCCCAATGAAGGCGGATGAGGATTTCGTTGTCGAAATCCATGCGCTCGCCAATGACGGCACCGCCGTATTGGATGGGCAGCACGGCATCCAGCGGATAAACGCGGAAACCGCACATGCCGTCTTTAATGTCGAACGACCAAGTGTGCAGCACGTTCCAAAAATCGGTGATTTTGCGGCCGTAGAGGCGGGATTTGGGCACGTCGCCACCGTACACCGGCCGCCCGCATACCACGGCCTGCGGCTGCGACTGCGCGGTTTCGATAAAGCGCGGGATGTCGGCAAAGCTGTGCTGCGCGTCGGCATCAATCTGCAAAATGTGGCTGAAACCCTGCTGCGCTGCCAATTTGAAACCCCATTTCATCGCACTGCCTTTACCGCCGTTCACCGGGCGGAAGGCTACTTGAACGCCCTCGCTACGCAAGGCCTCCAAACCGGCGCGGCAGTCTTCGCCCGAGCCGTCGTCCACCACTAAAACGGGCAGGCCGTAATGCCGCAGGGCGGCAACCACCTGCGGCAGCGTGCCGAGATGTCGGTAGTGGGGGATAACGGCGAGGAGTTTCATGATTGGGTGGAAAACGGTGGAAAAACGGGATTTTAACAAAAGGGGGGAAAGGCTACCTGAAAAATGCGGGAGGCAGTTTCAGGCGGCCTTGATGAAGCGATAGGCCAATTAGCGGGCAATGTCGCCGCGCATCACGACGCGGGCGTGGAAGGTGCCGACTTCGCAGTCGTACTGTCCGCCGTGCAGGATTTTGCGGTTGTAGTAACTGTGGAAATTGCTGACGCGCTTGGCATTGCGGCTTTGGGCGGTCGCTTGGAATTTGTGTGCGGCATTGATGAAGGCGCGTTCGCAGGCGGCTTCGTCTGATTTTCCGGTGGCGTTGGCGGCCTGGCGGGTGATGAGGTTGGACTGCACCACACTTCCGCTGCCGCCGAAGCTGACCGGCACGCTTGGGTTCAGCAGGCGTTTGGCTTCATCGGAAGCCAGCACGGCACGGCCGTTGCAGCGGTATACCACTTTGCGGCCGCCGCGGTTCGGATTGTCGTCTTGCAGCAGTTGGCACACGCGGCCGGTGGTTTTCGTATTGCCGCCGGTAGCGCGGGTTTCGGTGTGGTGTGAATTTGTACCGCCGTTGTCCGGCGCGCGGTTGCTGTTGCAGCCGGCCAGGCCGAAAGCGGCTACAATCGCGGCCGCCAGCATCATATTGCGAGATTTCATATTTGCTCCCTTTATCGGTTGGAAAAAACAAATCCATCTTGAACCGCCTCGAATATGGGGTGTTTAACCCACTATAATTCAGCAGTTTCACTTAATTTAACAGTATATTTGAAAACCTAGGAAATGCCTACCTGCCCATCTGACGAATACAGCATCCGCTTCTATCTGGCCGCGCCCGACTGTGCCGAATATTACCGTCCCGAATGGCTGGACGAGGCCGACCGTATCCGTCTGTTGCACCATCCCGCGCGCGCCACGCAAACCGGCTGGCGGGTCAGCCGTTTTCTTAAGCGGCGGGCAGGTGTGTTTTCAGACGGCCTCTTCAGCCTCAGCCACAGTGGCGGCCATGCCGTATTGGCCGTGCCGTCTGCCAATTTTGCCGTGGGCGTCGATTTGGAGCGGCTGCGGGAACGCCGTTTCGATGCCTGGCCGGATTGGGTGCTGCATGAAGATGAGGCGCGTTGGCTGCAACGGCATTCCGAATTGTCCGACCGTTATGCGCTGTGGACGCTGAAAGAGGCCCTGCTTAAAGCCACGGGGCAGGCCTTGGCCGATTTGCCCCAAGTGGGTTTGAGGCGGCGGGACGGCGGGACGGATGGCTGGCGGCTTTGTGCGGCTGGGAAGTTGTGGCGGGGCGTTGTGTTTTTGCTGGATGGGGAATGGGTGTGTGCCGCAGTGTGGCCGCAGGAAGTGGCTGCCGTGTCGGTTTGGCAGGGGTTTGGTAACTGGCGGAATACGGAGAGACGCTTATTGTATGACTTCGTTTAGTCGCTATGGCGTTTGTCCGAAGTTTTCGGATTCAGCTTCAACACCCATTTGCGGTAGGCGAATTCGCCGCCCATCAGGATGCCCATCAGGATGTAGGCGATGATGCCGGTGTAGAGGGCCCACCAGCGGTATTGTTCGAGTATCACGAGGAGGGCGGCGAGGCTGCCGTTGAGGATGAAAAAGCCGCACCAGATTTGGGTAACGCGGCGGGTGTAGGCCACGCCTTCGGGTGGCAGGCCCGGGTGTTGCAGGCGGGCAAGGCGTTCGATCAGGCTTTGTTTTTGCGTGAGGCTGAGGCCGAACAGCAGCAACAGCAGGCCGTTTACCCATACGGGATACCAATACATGCTGTCAGGCCGTCTGAAAAGGAGAATGGCGGCGAAAAAGGCGGCCACGAGGAAGGAAACGCGCCGCTGGCCGGGATCGCGCTGCATGGCGGCGCGGGCAAGCCAAAGTAGGAGCATGAAGCCGGCCAGCGGATAAAACCAGCCTTGTTCGCGGCCGTAATACCACAGCAGGGGGTAGAGTACGCTCAAGATGCCAAGCAGGATTTTGGCGGCGGTTTTCACGCTTCGGGCTTGGCGTCTTGGTAGAGTTTGGATACGGCGGCGACTACGTCGTCGATGGTGCGGACGTTGCGGAAGTCCTCGGCTTGGAGTTTGTAGCCGGTTTGGCGTTTGATTTGGTCGAGCAGGTCGATGGCGTCGATGCTGTCGATTTCGAGGTCTTCGTAGAGGTTGGTGCTGCCGGTTACGTTGCCGGTGTTGATTTCAAACATGTTTTCCAGTATGTCGAACAGGAAGGCGCGGATTTCGGTTTCGGTCATGGGTGTTCCTTAAATGACGGGTGGCGGCCGGGCAGGCATATCCGGCCTATGTTTCAGGTAGCCTGCTGCTTTTTGCTTCGCAGCAACTTAGCCTTGGCTTCGCCAAGACTTTGCTTTCAGGTAGCCTTAATCAAACTGCTTTGGCTAGCCGCGTTGTTTTTGCACGAAAGCGGCCAGTGTGGACACATTGGCGAAGCTGTCGCGCAGTTCCTGGCTTTCGCTGTCGAGCTGGAAGCCGAAGTGTTTTTGCACGGCCAGGCCGAGTTCGAGCGCGTCTACGGAATCGAGGCCGAGACCGCTGTCGCCGAACAGGGCTTCTTCGTCACCGATGTCGGCGGGCGTGAGGTCTTCCAGGCCGAGGCTGTCGATAATCAGTTGTTTGATTTCTTGTTTCAAATCAGTCATTTTCTTGGCTTCTTTCATTGAAGTATTGTTGCAGGTGGTCGTTGAGGCGGCGGGCGGCGATGGGCAGGGGGTGCTTGTTTAACCAGTCCCGCGGATTGATGTCGTCGCCGACGATAAAGCGGTAGGCCGGTTTTTGCAGCGGGATTTTGTACCACGGCTGGCCTTTTTTGAAGTTCGGCGGCTGCATTTTAATCACCACGGGGGTGATGACCTGCGCGCTTCTGAGGCCGATAGACACTGCGCCGCGATGAAATTTCACCACGCCGTCCCAGCCGGTGCGTGTGCCTTCGGGGAATACCAACAGGCATTGCTGTTGTAAAACTTCGTGCACTGCGTCGATAAAATCCAAATTTTCCTGATTGGGCAGGTAGCCGCAGGCGCGGATTTGCCCGGCCATGGCCGGATTTCGCTGCAAATCGGTTTTCACGATGCAGTTGGCTTCGGGCACGCGGCCGAGCAGGAACACCACATCCAGCAGCGAGGGATGATTGGCCAAAATCAGCTGGCCGGGGCGGCCGAGCCGCTCGAAGCCTTCAAATTCCGCGCGCAAAATGCCGGAGCGCATCAAGTAGTAGCTAAACCACAGCCAGGTGCGCGTCACCAAGCGGCGCGCCTGCTTTTGCTGTGCCAAATCGGGCGAGCGGCGCAGCAGCCAGGGCAGCAGCACGATTTGCAGCAGCACGCCGAACACGCCGAAAAACACGAAGCCCAGCCCGGTAGCCAGCAATCGCCACAGGCGGTTTAAGCGGGCGCTTAGGGGATAAGCCGCTGCCATTGCCAAGCCTTGTCTGCATAACGGTTTATCCACTGGCGGCTGCCTGAGTGCTGTTGCCGCAGCCATTCGAGCGCGCTCCAATAACCGCAGTTTGCCGTGCCGCCATCGGGTGCGGCGGGGGAAAGTTCCCATTCTTCGCCGGCGGTGAGCAGCAGGGCGAGCGCGTGGGCGAAGGGTGCGCGTTCTACCGGTGCGACGGGGTATTGCGCCTGCAAGGGTTCGTCCGCCACCAGTACCAGCACGCGTTCCGCACCATCGGCCAGCAGGCCGGCGGCTTCGAGCACGGCGCTTTCCAAACTGTCCTGCCGCGCCGAAAGTGCGGTGTATTCGCTCATGTCGCCGCGCAGCATTGACCACTGCCCGGCCAGGGCGTTGTGCACTGAAAGGCCGAAGGAAGTGGGGGAAACTTCGTTGTCGCGCAACAGCGTGGTCCACAAGCCGAAGCTGCGGTTGATTTCGCCGTCGTGCGAAGCGAGCACCAGCGGGCAGGATTCGCTTTCCGCCAAGAGCGGATGTGCTGCCGCAAACAGCAGCCGCGCCGAGAGGCCGAGCCGCCGCCGCTGCATGGCGGGCAGAAAATCCACCTTCGGCGGCGTGTCGGGCAAATCGGCGGCGTTTAAGCGGCCGGATACCCACGCGGCCCAATCTTCGCCCGTGTGCAGGCGGGTGGAGGCGGCGTGCCAGCTTTGGATGGAAAAGCGGAGGCGGAAATCGGCGGTCATGGTTTCAGGCGGCCTGTCGGGCGGGTGAAAAGTGGCGGGATTATAGCAAAGGAAGCGGTTGGCGGGCATCAGGCGGTTTGCCGTCGGGCAGGGGCGTTGCGTTTTGCGCCACAGCGGCATTGTGTCGGCTTGTTGTGCCTGCTGCGGGATTTTCCGCAGCGGGACGGGGTGTGTTTGAAGCAACCGGTTGGAGTCGGGTAAAGATAAGGGAGTCCGTCTGAAAAGCCGATAATATGCTTTTCAGACGGCCTTTTTTGTTTTTGGCCTGCTGCTACATTTTTTGGAAATGAGGCAGGAAGGCGGGGATACCCGGGAACATACCGACCGCGCCCATGGCCAGGCAGAGGACGACGAAGCCGACGGTTGGGACGACGACGCGTCCGACAAAGCCCAACTCCGCGCTGCGTGCTTTACAGCCGATGAGGCCGAGGTTGTCGAGCAGCATGGTCAGCGACCAGCCGAAAACGGGATTGACCAGTGCGGACGAGAAAACGACGATGGCGGCAGATTGGGTGGTTTTGCCTTTGCGCGTCATTTCCATGCCTGCTTCAAGCAGCGGGACGTATACGCCGACAATCAGTGCCACGCTCAATACGGGTTTCCATATCGCCAAGTCCATCGGATAGCCCCAGATGCTGGCGATAATGCAGAAGACGGCGGTCAGGATCGCGCCTGCGGGAATCGGGCGTTTGGCAACGGAGGCGGGGATGATGTAGGTGCCCCATGATGAGGTGAAGTTCGCGCCGCCCAAGAGGGAACCTGCGGCCTGGCGTGCGGCACAGCTGACCATGGTGTCGTCGATGTTCATGTGCGCGCGTTCGGCTTTTTCGGGGTAGCTCAGTTTTTGGAAAACCTGATGGCCGAGGAAGTCGGGCGACCACATGGCTACGGCCAGTACGGCGAAGGGGAAGACGACCAGGAAGCTGTCGAGGGTCGGCCAGCCAAGCATCCAGCCGGTGTTTTCGCCCCACCAGTAGTTCGGGGAGAGCGGCGGCAGGCCGGGGGCGGTTTTGAAGGCGAAGGGTGCGCCGAGGATGTAGGCGGTTACGCCTGCCAGCAGGCAGCCCAAAGGTACGGCCAGCCAGCGTTTCTGCCAGTGTTCCAGCAGGGCGTAGAGGAGGATGGTGCCGAGAATGATGATGAAGGCGATATGAGACATGTTGAAGCTGCCCGCCCATTCGAAGAGCTGTTTCACCTGTCCGGTGGTGCCGATAAAGCCGAGGTAAAGCAGCAGGCCGCCGCAGACGCCGTTGCCCGTCAGTTTGGCCATCAGGCTGCCGCCTTTGGAGATGCCGAGTATGAAGCCGAATACGGCAATCAGGATGCCGAAGGCCAGCGGATGGCCGCCGGCGGCCACCACGATGGGGATAAGCGGGATGAGCGGGCCGTGCGTGCCGGGCAGGTTGGCCGTGGGCAGGAAGAAGCCGGACAGCAGCAGAATGAAGAACGAGGCAATCAGCAGTTCGTAGCGCACGTTTTCAAGGACGAAGCCGTCGGGCAGGCCCAAGGGGACGGCAAAGGCCGCCGCTACCGCGCCCACCATCACGACTTTGCCTATGGTGCCGGCCATCGCGGGGATAAGGTCTTCCCATTCGAAGCGGTAGTCGCGCAGGGGGAGGTTGATTTTCCAGCGTTTGGGATTCAGGATTTCCAGTTCGTGCTCGAGGTAGGCATCGCGGTTGTCGAACGACGAGGCAGGGCGGTGCAGTTCCGCATAGCTTTTTTCGTTTGTGTTGCTCATGGAGTTTCTCCGTCGTAGTCATATATATTTTGTTTGAACGGCTTTCAGACGGCCGTTGGCAGGCAGTATAGTAAGTTTGTGTAAACGGGTGTAATCCGAAATTTTGATGGAGGCCATCAGAAAAACGGAAGGAAGCGCGTCGGCTGTTTTCAGCCGTGCTTTCAGACGGCCTCTGCAACAGGATGCGAAAGGCCGTCTGAAAACCTTGCGGACGGTTTTTCAGACGGCCTGTTTGTTGGGGGCGGGGTTACGGGCGGTTGAGTTGCAGGGCCAGCCGGGCCAGCCGTTGGCCTTGCGCGAAGGCCAGCGTTTCTTCTTCGGCGGTCAGGGCGGGGTTGCCGTCGTGTCCGGCTACGTGGCTTGCGCCGTAGGGCGTGCCGCCGCTGCGGGTTTCGTTGAGGGCGGCTTCGGAGAACGGGATGCCGGAGATAATCATGCCGTGGTGCAACAGCGGCAGCATCATGCTCAGCAGGGTGGATTCCTGCCCGCCGTGCAGGCTGGCACCGCTGGCGAAGACAGTGGCGGGTTTGCCGATTAAGTGGCCGGAAAGCCAGTGCGGGATGGTGCCGTCGAGGAAGTATTTGATGGCCGCGGCCATGTTGCCGAAGCGAACGGGGCTGCCCAAGGCCAGTCCGGCGCAGTTTTTCAGTTCTTCGGGCGTGCAGTAGGGCGCGCCGTCGTCGGGAATGTCGTTTTCCACCGCTTCGCAGACGGCGGAGACTTTCGGTACGGTGCGGACGACGGCTTCGCAACCGGCAACGCTGTCGATGCCGCGTGCAATGTGGCGGGCGAGGTTTTGCGTGCCGCCGTTTTGCGAATAGTACAAAACCAGCAGGGGGAGGGGAGTTGGGTTCATGGTGGCTTTCCGTTAGAATGATTGAAGAAATGTTTGTATAATGTCGGAAAATTCGTTTTCAGACGGCCTCTGCGTGCTTCGGAGGCCGTCTGAAAACAGGCGGATGAAGGCAGAATATGCTGAAACAACCATCATGGCAAGCCGTGCGCGAGTCGCGCCTGTTCGGGTTTGCCCGCTTTCTTTACCAACGGTTTAACGAGGTGGACGTGCCGCAGGTGTCGGCCAGCCTGACGTTTACTTCGCTGTTGGCGCTGGTGCCGGTGCTGACCGTCGCACTGGTTATTTTGTCGGCCTTTCCGGTGTTCGACGATTTGTCGTCGTCGGTTATTGAGCTGATAGACGGTTATCTGGTGCCGCAGGGCGCGGATGCGGTGCGCGGTTATCTGGCGACGTTTCAAAGCAATGCCGGCAATCTGACCGCCATCGGTATCGTGTTCCTCGGCGTTACCGCCGTAATGCTGATCCGCACGATAGACCAAACCTTCAACCGCATTTGGCGTGCGCAGAACCGCCGTCCGCTGTGGACGCAGTTTTTGGTGTACTGGATGCTGCTGACTTTTGCTCCGTTGGCCATTGGTGCGGGCTTGTCGGTGTGGGAACTGCTGCTGCGGCATCAGGAGTGGGCGAATCAAGATACGCTGCTTTCAGAGGTCATCAAAACGGTCGGCGGGCTGGTGATGAACGCCGCCGCGCTATGGCTGCTGTACCGCGTGGTGCCCAACCGCTATGTGCCCGCCCGCCACGCGCTGATCGGTGCCGCACTGACCGCCGTGCTGCTCGATTTGGCTCAGCGCGGGTTTGGCTGGTATGTCGGCACGTTCAACAGCTATACATTGATTTACGGCGCATTTGCCGCCATCCCCGTATTCCTCATCTGGCTGAACCTGCTGTGGATGCTGCTGCTTGCCGGCGCGGTGCTGACCGCTTCGCTTTCCTATTGGCAGGACGACGCATTCCGCCGCTCGTTCGGCGCGCACGGCCGTTTCGACGACGTATTGAAAATCCTGCTGATGCTCTATCGGGCGCAAAACGACGGCCTGACCCTGCGCGTTAAAGATTTCCGCAGCCGCATCAATATGGGCTACGACGAATTGGGCGACCTTTTGGAAAAATTGGCGCGGCACGGCTATGTTTACCAAGGGCAGCACGGCTGGGTGCTGAAAACCAATGCCGAGCATATCGGGTTGGACGAACTGTTCAAACTCTTCGTCTACCGTCCCGCCCGTACCACGCAGGATGCCGTGGGAGAGGCCGTTTCGCGCATCCTGACCCCCGGTTTGGAAAGCATGAATATGTCTTTGGCAGAGTTTGAACGCCAAACGCGGAAAGAGGGGGCGGAATAGGCAGGCCGTCTGAAAAATACAACCGTTTGACCGATTGATATAACCGATTATCCGACAATCAGCCATGCTGCAAGTTACTCAGTTTACTATACGGATTCCCACTAATTGCAGGCTGCGTCTGCAATAAAATCAACCGGAAAGAATGGAAGCAGTATGAACTTTTCACGTACCGAAGTAACCGAACAATTAACCTCGTTGGCGGAAAAACTGCCGGAATACCCCTTGCAGGAAGCCCTGACGGCACGCCTTGTGCGGCTGACCGCCGAATCGATGAGCGAAAACCTCAACCAATGCCTGAAAGGCACGGGCATCAATGAAAACATGTGGTTGTCGCTGTTGGCGGTATACCTCAGCCCCGAGCAGGAAATCATGCCTTCCCGCCTCAGCGACATTCTGAACCTGACCCGCACCAGTGCCACCCGCCTGTCGGACGAAATGGTGGCCAATAAATGGGTAACCCGCCGCATCAACGAATACGACCGCCGTCAAATCGTGCTTAGCCTGACCAAAGAAGGCGAAAAGCTCATCAGGCAGATACAGCCGATGTTGAACGAAAAACGCAGCGGCCTGTGGGCGGGCTTCAGCGAAAAAGACCACCACGAGCTGCAACGGCTTTTAGGCAAGCTGTTGGATAAACTGAATAAATAGCCGATCAATCATAGAGGCCGTCTGAAAGCAGGTTTTTAGACGGCCTTTGTCGGTTGAAAGCCTGCCCTGTCGGAAGGTAGAATCGGCGGCTTCAAGAAGGCCGTCTGAAAAAGGAAATGTGATGAAACCGATTAAAAAAGCCGTTTTCCCCGTTGCAGGCATGGGTACGCGCTTCCTGCCCGCCACCAAAGCCAGCCCGAAAGAAATGCTGCCTATCGTCGATAAGCCGTTGATTCAATATGCGGTGGAAGAAGCGGTGGAAGCGGGCTGCACGGAAATGGTGTTCATCACCGGCCGCAACAAACGCAGCATCGAAGACCATTTCGACAAAGCCTACGAGCTGGAAACCGAATTGGAAATGCGCCATAAAGACAAGCTGTTGGAACACGTCCGCGACATCCTGCCGCCGAATATTACCTGCCTCTACATCCGTCAAACCGAAGCATTGGGCTTGGGACACGCCGTATTGTGCGCCCGTGCAGCGGTGAGCGACGAACCGTTCACCGTTATCCTTGCCGACGATTTGATTGATGCGCCCAAAGGTGCGCTGAAACAGATGGTCGAAGTTTACAATCAAAGCGGCAACAGCGTACTGGGGGTGGAAACCGTCGATCCGTCGCAAACCGGCTCTTACGGCATTGTCGAAGTGGAAAAACTGAAAAACTTCCAGCGGATTACCAATATCGTCGAAAAACCGAAGCCCGAAGAAGCACCCTCCAACCTGGCCGTAGTCGGCCGCTATATCCTGACCCCGCGCATCTTCGACCTTCTGACCAATCTGCCGCGCGGCGCAGGCAACGAAATCCAACTGACCGACGGCATTGCGCGCCTGCTTGACCACGAGTTCGTCCTCGCCCATGCTTTTGAAGGCAAACGCTACGACTGCGGCAGCAAACTGGGCTATCTTGAAGCCACCGTCGCCTACGGTTTGAAACACCCCGAAACCGGCGGACAATTCCGCGAACTGCTGCGGCAGTATGCCTCCGGGGTTTGACTGGCAGGCGCGAAGCGTGCCGCGCCAGGCGGAAGAGGGCAGCTTGTGGCATAATCCGCCTTGCTGCCGAATCCGGCCGCCGATTTTCAGACGGCCTTCGGAGGCCGTCTGAAAAAATAAAACCGAGGCAACACATCCAAATCGGAAACCAATGACAGAACAAACAAACTTCAGCCTGTTCAATAAAAAAGACACCCGCAATTTTATGCGGCTGCTGAAATACCTTACCCCCTACAAAATCCGCATTGTCTGGGCTTTGCTGGCCATTATGGTGGTGGCAGCTACGGAAAGCTACCTTGCCGCCTTTATCGCCCCTTTGGTCAATCAGGGTTTTGCCGCGTCGCAGGCCGCACCCGTGTCCGGCGAGGCGGCGCATTGGTACGGCGCACTGATTGCCTTCAAAGACAAAATGAACTACCTGATTTGGGGAACGGAACAGAAAATCTGGGCTGTGCCTTTGTTTCTGCTGGTGTTGGTAGCCTTGCGCGGCATCGGCCGTTTTTCCAGCGGCTATCTGCTTTCCTGGGTCGGCATAGAGGCGATTAAACACCTGCGGCAGGATATGTTCGAGAAAATGCTGCACTTGTCGTCCGAAAAACAGCAGGCCGAATCTTCGGGCAACATTTCCAGCCGTTTTTTGGTTCAGGCCAATATCGCCATTTCCAATGCCTCCGATGTTTTCATCACCGTTACCCGGGACAGCCTGATTGTGGCGGGTTTGGTGTGTGTCCTGCTGTATCTCAACTGGCAGTTGAGCTTGGTGGTGGTCGTCATGTTCCCGTTGCTGCTGGGATTGTCGCGCTACTACCGAAACCGCCTGAAAGAACCGCAAATCGGCGCACAAACCAGTATGGCGGAGCTGACCACAGTCATTAACGAACTGCATCAGGGCCACCGCATCGTCAAATTGTTCGGCGGTTATCAAAACGCGCTCGACCGCTTCACAGCGGTAAACCAAAAGATTACCCGCATCAACAAAAAAATCGCGCAGGCTTCCTCCGCCCGTTCGCCCATCAGCGAGTTCATTGCTTCAGCCGCATTAGCCGTCGTCATCTTTATCGCCTTGTGGCAGAGCCGCAGCGGGACGACCACCATCGGCGAGTTCATGGCCTTTATCATTGCCATGCTGCAAATGGTCAGTCCGATTAAAAACTTGTCTAACATCGGGATTCCCATGCAGGCCATGTTCATCGCCGCCGACAACGTATATGCCTTCCTCGATACGGAAAACGAAGCCGACAACGGTACGCAAACCATCGAGACCGCAAAAGGCAGCATCCGTTTCGAGCACATCGATGTGCGTTACCCCAGGCAGGAAAACAAAGCCTTGGACGATTTCACGCTCCATATCCGGCCGGGAGAAAAAGTCGCCCTGGTCGGCCGTTCCGGCAGCGGGAAAACCACGGCCATCAACCTATTGCCGCGCTTCATTACTCCCGAATCCGGCCGCATCTCGCTTGACGGCATCGACATCGGCGATTTGACCTTGGAAAGCCTGCGCAAACAGTTTGCCTTGGTATCCCAAGATGTATTTCTATTTGACGATACCCTGTATAATAACGTGCTTTACGGTTGTCCCAATGCCGATGCCGATTCGGTGGAGCGCGCGCTGAAAGCCGCCAACTTGTGGGATTTTGTCCGGCAAAACCCGCAAGGGTGGGACATGGAAGTCGGTGCGAACGGCCACAAACTTTCAGGCGGCCAACGGCAGCGTGTTTCCATTGCACGCGCCATCCTGAAAGACGCACCCATCCTGCTGCTCGACGAAGCCACCAGCGCGCTGGATAATGAATCCGAACGGCTGGTTCAGCAAGCATTGGAACGCCTGATGCACGGCCGGACCAGCATCATCGTCGCCCACCGCCTGACCACCATCGAGCAGTCCGACCGCATTATCGTGATGAGCGACGGCCGCATCATTGAAGAAGGAACGCATAAAGAATTATTGGAAAAACAAGGCTACTATGCCGAGTTGAGCAAGCGTCCGGAAACGGCGTAACAAAATGCCGCATCATCATTCCGCTCTGCTTTCAGACGGCCTGCCTCTAAATCCTGAATGAGACAAACCGATTGGTACAAAACAAAAAAATCGAAAGAAACCCGCATGACAACCCAAACCCTTCTAATCGAACTCCTTACCGAAGAACTCCCCCCCAAAGCCCTGAATAATCTAGGCAATCACTTCGCCGCTTCTGTTGCCGAAGGCTTGGAAAAAGCGCAACTAGTTGACGGCGCAGCCGAATTTACCGCCTATGCCTCGCCGCGCCGTTTGGCCGTTCAAGTCAAAAACGTCAAATCCGTTCAAGCCGATCAGAAAATCGTAAAAAAAGGCCCTGCCGTGGCGAATGCCATGAAAGACGGTGCGCCGACCAAGGCTTTGGAAGGTTTCGCACGCGGCGCAGGCGCGAAAATCGAAGACTTGACCATCGTCCACGACGGCAAGCAGGATGTGTACGCCTACGAATACGTCCAAACCGGCAAACCGTTGGGCGAACTTTTGGAAGACATTATCAATCAAGCCGTTAAGAAACTGCCGATTCCGAAAGTGATGCGTTGGGGCAGCAGCACGTTTACCTTCGTGCGCCCCGTTCACGGGCTGATTGTGCTGCACGGCGGCGACATCGTGAACGTCAGCGTTTTGGGTCTGCAAAGCGGCAATCAAACCCTGGGACACCGCTTCCTTTCCAGCGGCGAAATCACCATTGAAAACGCCGACAGCTACGCCGCACAAATGCGCGAGCAAGGCAAAGTCGTCGCTTCGTTTGCCGAGCGCAAAGCCGCGATTCAGACGGCCTTGAACGAGCAGGCAGGCCGTCTGAAAGCGACCGTTGCCGCCGATGAAGCGCTGTTGGACGAAGTGACCGCGCTGGTCGAATACCCCGTTGTTTTGGAAGCCGGTTTTGAAGAACATTTCCTCGCCGTGCCGCAGGAATGCCTGATTCTGACCATGCAGCAAAACCAAAAATACTTCCCGCTGCTCGACCAAAACGGCAAGCTGATGAACCGCTTCCTGCTGGTCTCCAACCTGCAAACCGAAGACCCGTCGCACATCATCCAAGGCAACGAACGCGTTTTGCGCGCGCGCCTGTCTGATGCCGAGTTCTTCTACAAGCAAGACCAGAAAGCGACTTTGGAAAGCCGCCTGCCCAAGCTGGCAAACGTGGTGTACCACAACAAAATCGGCTCGCAAGCCGAACGCATCGAACGCCTGCAAAGCATTGCCGCCCACATCGCCAAAGCACTGGGCGCAGATGCCGCCGCAGCCGAACGCGCCGCGCGTCTGGCAAAAGCCGACTTGGTGACCGAAATGGTCGGCGAGTTCCCAGAATTACAAGGCACGATGGGCAAATACTACGCCCGCTTGGACGGCGAAACCGAAGAAATCACCGAAGCCATCGAGCAGCACTATCAGCCGCGTTTTGCCGGCGATAGGCTACCTGAAAGCAAAACCGCCACTGCCGTTGCGCTGGCAGACAAACTGGAAACCTTGGTCGGCATTTGGGGCATCGGTCTGATTCCGACCGGCGACAAAGACCCCTACGCCCTGCGCCGCGCTGCCTTGGGTATCCTGCGGATGCTGATGCAGTATGGTTTGGACGTAAACGAGCTGATTCAGACGACCTTCGACAGCTTCCCAAAAGGTTTGCTCAACGAGAAAACGTCGTCTGAAACCGCCGACTTCATGCAGGCGCGCCTTGCCGTGTTGTTGCAAAACGACTATCCGCAAGACATTGTTGCCGCCGTACTCGCCAAACAGCCGCGCCGTTTGGACGATTTGACCGCTAAACTGCAAGCCGTTGCCGCGTTCAAACAACTGCCCGAAGCCGCCGCGCTCGCCGCCGCTAATAAACGGGTGCAAAACCTCTTGAAAAAAGCCGATGCCGCGCTGGGCGAAGTCGATGAAAACCTGCTGCAACAAGACGAAGAAAAAGCCCTGTACGCTGCCGCGCAAGGCTTACAGCCGAAAATCGCCGCCGCCGTTGCCGAAGGCAATTTTCAGACGGCCTTATCAGAACTGGCTTCCGTCAAACCACAAGTCGATGCCTTCTTCGACGGCGTGATGGTGATGGCGGAAGACCCCGCCGTAAAACAAAACCGCTTGAACCTGCTGAACCACTTGGCGGAACAGATGAATGCGGTGGCGGATATTGCGCTGCTGGGGGAATAACAACCGCCTGCCATACAACCGACAAAAAGACCCCGACCATTAAGGAATCATAATGAAACACATCAACCGCCCGCTCCCCTTCATACTGGCATCCACCAATACCGGAGCCATGATAGTGAATCACCAAGACTACGCCCATGACCAACACGGCAACACCTATGGCGTAGGCTGCCAATACCTAAGCCGGGGCAGCTTCGACCCGTCGGAAATCGAATTAGTCCTAAACCTATTGAACTTACGCAGACAGCACCACGGCGATGGCGTAACCGCCCTCGATTGCGGCGCAAACATAGGCGCGCACACCATAGCCTGGGGCATAGAAATGACAGGATGGGGCAAAGTTATCTCCTTTGAGGCACAAGAGCGCATTTACTACGCCTTGGCGGGCAACATCGCCCTAAACAACTGCTTCAACGTCCGCGCCATTCATGCCGCATTGGGGAACACCAAAATACTGCCCGACCCGGCCGCACACTTCTTGGATATACCCGTACCCGACTACACCAAAAACGCATCATTCGGCAGCTTGGAACTGCGCCCGTCCGAGCATAACGAGTTTATCGGACAAAAAATAGACTACCAAACCCACACCCAAAAAGTACCCTTGCTATCCATAGACACCTTGAACCTGCCACGCATAGACCTAATCAAAATGGACGTGGAAGGAATGGAAACGGAAGTATTGAATGGCGCATCAGACAGCATCAAACAACACAAACCCGTCATGCTGGTTGAAATCCTGAAAACAGGTGGCGATAGAATTATCGATTTCTTCAAAGATTTGAATTATGAATTTTTTATTAAAGATATCAACCTCCTGGCCATATACAAAAACGACCCTATTTTAACAAGCCTTAAAGTAGAACACAGCGAATTCCGCATACTCTCCAAAAAATTATGGCAAAAGAAAGAACATACCGAGGCAATAGACTATTACTTGAAATACTTGAAATATCGCAAAATAAACAAAGCCGGGAAAACGCCAAATCAGGATATCCACCTTTTCCACCCCGATATAGACAAATCAGAATTCTAGACCCATGCCCCCGACCAAACGCCTAATCCTGGCCCTGTGCGGACACAAACCCCCCTGCCGAGATTTCGATTTCGGCAGCGTTTCCAGCATCCTCATCCGCCCCTTCGGGCTGGCCTTGGGCGATGCCATGATACACTTGGCCTTTGCTGCCCAAATCAAAGCCGTACTGCCTGAGGTTCGCCTAGGCGTAATCGTCGGGCGCAACCGCGACATCTTCGCCTGCAGCCCCCTGTTTGACCAACTTATCCCCGCCACCTTGGGCGGCTATTGGCGCAACCGCAAAAAATGGCAGCTCCTGCTGGATTTCAGCGAATCCTTCAACACCCCCGACCTGATTGCTGACAAAATCCTATCGCCGCAAGCCGTGATGATATTCAGCAAGGGCGACAAAACCTACTACAACCACCAAACCATATCCAATTACGATTTCCGCTGCCCCTTCAACCCCAAAAACCACATATCCCGCCACCTGAAAACCTCCTTGTTGGCGCAACATTTCGCCCTGCCCCCCGCCCTGCCGCACCTTTCCCTCCCTAAACACGAAATCCAGCAGGCTCGGACACTATGGCCGCAACAGGCACAAATAAAAATCCTGCTCGCCCCTCAAGGCCACCCCAGGTTGAACAAACACATACCCCCGGCGGAATTGGCGCAGGTTTTGAACAACGGCATAATGGACGCGGCACAAACCGGCCTGCTATTGGGCAAGGCGGCAAACAGTGCCGCCTATCTGGCCGAATTGAAAAAACACTGCCGTTCCGACCTGACCCCCATCCTTTCACCCCCGACCACCCTGGCCCAATACCTTGCCCTGACCGCCTCCGCCGACATCGTCATAGGTGTGGACAGTGGCACGGTGCATTTGGCCTGCGCCCTGAAAAAACCGACTATGGCCTTTTACGCGCGAGCAAACATCCAGACCTGGCATCCCCTGCCTCATCCCGACACCCCCTATTTGCTGCTCCTGTCCTCCGAAAACAACTCCGACCCCGCCGCACTGGAACATTTTGACTTGGCGGCAGCGGCGGCGTGGCTGCAAAAACAGATTACAGAAACCCCAACCAAACATCAGACAACGGCAAAAACCGCCTGAAAACAAACCACACAGAATAAATATGCCTATATTGAAAAAACTGAAAGAATGGAACTGGCGGCGCAATTTCGCTTTCAAAAAAATCAAACTGTATTTGCGCTACAAACCCTTGATTTTGCTTGACCGGCTGCTCGCGCACCAAAAAGGACGGCAAAACCACCCTGTCAAACGCATCCTGCTGATACGCAACGATGTTATCGGCGACATGATCGTCAGCACGGGGCTTATCCGCAGCCTAGCGCAGGCCGGTTACGAAGTTTATGTTTCTTCGACAGCCCCCGCCTTGGACATCATACGCGGCAACCCCCATGTTAGCGGTGTCTTCCCATACAACGCATCATCTCCAGCCAATTTTGCCGCCTCCCTCCGCAAAATACGCCGCCACCATTTCGATTTGGCCGTAGAACTCAGGGTTTCGCGTGAATTGTCGCTATATGACACGCTGTACCACGGTCTGATTCGCACCGACACGCTGTTGGGCTTCAACAAATCGTTTTTGCACACCTTCAATGCGTCCATAGAATGCGATGTTTCCAACATCCACGTTACCCAACCCTTCCTCCTGCTGCTGGCATACCTGCACATTGACGCGGCGGATTTGCCTTATGAACTATTCATAGACGAAGATACCGAACAATACGTCCGCCCCTACATTCCCAAACAGAAATTCGCGGTCATCAACCCGTTTGGCAGCAAAGGGCCGCGTTGCCTGTCCAAACAACAGGTAGCATCGATATGCCGCCACCTTTCGCAACAGGGTTTTGCCTGCGTATTGATAGGCGAGCCGGCCAAAACAGCTGCGCTGAAAATAAACTTGGCCGCCGTTTTTCCGTCCAGAAGCATTGGTGATGTGATCGCATTAATCAAATACGCGGATTTGGTCCTTACCGTGGATACCTCTGTTGTCCATATTGCCGCCGCTTTTACCAAAGACACCATAGGCCTCTATCTGCATTCCTTTCATCCCTTGGCCGAAGACGGCCGGACGGATGACAGCCTGAAAAACAGGCTCAGCATAAATTTTTTCCGTTGTCGAACCAAAATATGCTACGGCCTGCCCAACCTTCCCGACCGTGATTTATACCGTTTTTTTACAGTCAATAATATATTCTGGTCGCCCAATAACCCCAATGCCGTTCAGGTTTTTTTTCCGCAGGAGGAAATTTCGGCCGTGCCTGACGAAGAGTTGTCTCAAAAACTCCATGACGCGTTGTATACGATACGCTGCCGGACTGGGCGGTACACGAAACACGCCCCCATAAACACCGACCCACAACCTTGATAAGGAATTTTTGATGGGGATTCCATTTTCCAAACGCCTGATTATTCGTTTTTGCGGTCAGAAAAAAACCTGTCCCGATTTTGATTTCCATAGGGTTGAATCCATACTGATACGCCCGCTTGGTGATGCGGTCGGCGATGCGGTAATCAACCTTGCCTATGCAAAACAATTGAAAACCGTTTATCCGCATCTGAAATTGGGGGTTTTGGTAACGCCGCGTAACAGGGCGGTTTTTTCCTTTTCCCCGCTGATAGATGAATTAATCGACAAAAAGCCTGCCAATTATTTGAAACAGCGGAAAAAATGGCAGCTTTTGCTGGATTTCAGCGAGCATTTCGACAGCCCTAACATTATTTCCTCCGCCGTTCTTGCCCCGCAGGCCGTCATGATTTTCAGAAAGAGAAGCCATAAGGGATATTATTCTTTGAAAAATATTCGCAATTATGACTTTTACTGCCCCTATCCTAGGGACAGCCATGTCGTGGATCACCTTCGTACTTCCGTCTTCGCCGATTATTTTCAACTGCCGCTGGCTTTGCCAGAACTGTCGGTAAGCGAACAGCTACAAGACGGCATCCTGCCTTTTTGGGGCGGGCAGCCCGGTCAAATCCTTGTCTTTGTCGCCCCGCAAGGCAGCGTGCCCGATAAGTGTGTCCCTGCGGAAGAAACAGCCGGTTTGCTCAACCGGGTTCATGCCGCATTGCGTCCGAATATCCGTTTTTTATTATGCAACGGTAAAACAGGAGCCGAATATTATCGGCAACTCAAACCTTTGTGTGATGCCAATATCGATATAGGCTTGTCGCCCGAAACATCGGTTGGGGAGTATATTGCTTTGACCGCATCGGCGGATTTGGTTATCGGTGTGGACAGCGGCACGGTTCATTTGGCCTGTGCGTTGTCCAAGCCCTTGCTCAGTTTTTATGTGAACCACAACCTCGATACCTGGGGGCCTCTGTATCATCCCCATGTCCCGCATTTTACGGCAGTCGCACACGCAAAACAGCAAAAGCGCGATTCGGAGGAAGTCGCTTGGCGGTCACGTGGTGATTTCCCTATGGACGAAGCGGCTACCTGGTTCAATCGGGAAGCTGCCGCACTGTTGCGGGAAAAACAGGGTTTGGGGTCGGAAGAATTCTGATGAATATCCTGATAACGGGCGGCGCGGGCTTTATCGGCTCGGCAGTTATCCGCCACATCATCCAAAATACCCAAAATTCCGTTGTCAACCTCGACAAGTTAACTTACGCAGGCAATCTCGAATCGCTGACCGACGTAGCCGACAATCCGCGTTACGCCTTTGAGCAAGTGGACATTTGCAATCGTGCCGAACTTGACCGTGTGTTTGCCCAACACCGGCCAGATGCCGTCATGCACTTGGCGGCGGAAAGTCATGTCGACCGTTCTATCGATTCCGCAGGTGAATTCATCCAAACCAACATCGTCGGCACGTTCAACCTGCTTGAAGCTGCACGTGCCTATTGGCAGCAAATGTCGTCTGAAAAACAGGCGGCGTTCCGTTTCCACCATATTTCCACCGATGAAGTTTATGGCGACTTGCACGGCACGGACGATTTGTTTACCGAAACTACGCCCTACGCTCCGTCCAGCCCCTACTCCGCTTCCAAGGCGTCCAGCGACCATCTCGTCCGCGCATGGCTGCGCACCTACGGACTGCCGACCATCGTAACCAACTGTTCGAACAACTACGGTCCGTATCACTTCCCCGAAAAACTCATTCCGTTGATGATTCTGAACGCGCTCGACGGCAAACCGCTGCCCGTGTACGGCGACGGAATGCAAATCCGCGACTGGCTGTTTGTCGAAGACCATGCCCGCGCGCTGTATCAGGTTGTTACCGAAGGCGTTGTTGGAGAAACCTACAATATCGGCGGCCATAATGAAAAAGCCAATATTGAAGTGGTCGAAACCATCTGCGCACTGCTGGAAGAACTCGTTCCTGAAAAACCGGTCGGTGTGGCGCGTTACGAAGACTTGATTATTTTTGTGCAAGACCGCACCGGCCATGACGTACGCTATGCCATCGACGCCGCCAAAATCGGCAGGGAACTGGGCTGGAAACCGCAGGAAACGTTTGAATCCGGCATCCGCAAAACGGTGCAATGGTATTTGGACAACAAAACTTGGTGGCAAAATGTATTAAACGGTAGTTACCGTCTGGAACGTTTGGGAACGGTGAAATAAGTTTTCAGACGGCCTTTTTGAGATACAAGGCCGTCTGAAAACATCATTTGCGTATTGCTTCGTTTCAATGCCTTATTCAAATATGGCTTAAAACAATACCCCGCCCATCAATACTTCAGGAGAAACCCATGAAAGGCATCATCCTTGCCGGCGGCAGCGGCACATGCCTCTACCCCATCACGCGCGGCGTATCCAAACAGCTCCTGCCCGTGTACGACAAACCCATGATTTACTATCCCCTGTCCGTATTGATGCTGGCAGGAATACGCGAAATCTTGGTCATCACCACCCCCGAAGACAACCCATCTTTCAGACGGCTGCTCGGTGACGGCAGCGATTTCGGCATCTCTATCAGCTATGCCGAACAACCCAGCCCCGATGGCTTGGCGCAAGCATTCATCATCGGCGAGGAGTTTATCGGCAACGATAACGTCTGCTTGGTCTTGGGCGACAATATTTTCTACGGTCAGTCATTTACCCAAACCCTGAAACAAGCCGCCTCTAAAAAACACGGCGCCACCGTGTTCGGCTACCAAGTCAAAGACCCCGAACGTTTCGGCGTCGTTGAATTTGACCAAAAATTCAATGCCTTATCCATTGAAGAAAAACCGAAACAGCCCAAATCCGATTGGGCGGTAACAGGCTTATATTTCTACGACAACCGCGTGGTAGAGTTCGCCAAACAAGTCAGGCCGTCTGAACGCGGTGAATTGGAAATTACTAGTCTGAATCAAATGTATCTTGACGACGGTTCATTGTCCGTCCAACTTTTGGGACGCGGCTTTGCCTGGTTGGATACCGGCACGCACGAAAGCCTGCACGAAGCCGCCTCATTCGTCCAAACCGTGCAGAACATCCAAGACCTGCAAGTCGCCTGTCTCGAAGAAATTGCTTGGCGCAACGGCTGGCTTTCAGACGAGCGTTTGGCAGAACTCGCCCGCCCGATGGCAAAAAACCAATACGGCCAATATCTGTTGCGCCTGCTAAAAAACAAACAAAGGCCGTCTGAAAAAGTTGGTGCAGCCTAAATTAAAAATTAGTAGATTAAATTCAAATCAGTACAAGGTGACGAAGCCTCAGACAGGTACCAATCCACTTTGATGTCCTGCACCTTAAAAAAATCGTTCCCTTTAAGCTTAGGCAAGGCAACGCCGTACTAATTTGATTTTAATCCACCACACAATACCGAAACCGTAGAACCATACTTTCAGACGGCCTCGGTTCACAAAGGACAAACATGAAAATCATCGATACTGCCATCCCCGAAGTCAAACTTTTAGAACCGCAAGTCTTCGGCGACGCGCGCGGCTTCTTTATGGAAACTTTCCGCGACGAATGGTTTAAGGTCAACGTCTGCGACCGTACCTTTGTGCAGGAAAACCATTCCAAATCAGGCAAAGGCGTATTGCGCGGCCTGCATTACCAAACCGAAAACACGCAAGGCAAACTCGTGCGCGTCGTTGTCGGCGAAGTATTTGACGTTGCCGTCGATATGCGCAAAGACTCGCCGACTTTCGGCAAATGGGTGGGCGAAATCCTGTCGGCGGAAAACAAACGCCAACTGTGGGTGCCAGAAGGTTTTGCGCATGGTTTTTATGTTTTGAGCGATGAAGCCGAATTTGTTTACAAATGCACGGATTATTACAACCCGAAAGCCGAACATTCGCTGATTTGGAACGATCCGTCAGTCGGCATCGAATGGCCGCTGCAAGGCGAACCGAATTTGTCGCCCAAAGACTTGGCAGGCAGGACGCTGAGTCAGGCGGTGTTGTTCGATTGAGTGATTGAGGCCGTCTGAAACGTTTTCAGACGGCCTCTTCAAATGTTTTCGGGTAAAATCTGAATAATTTTGACAAGGGGACTCCGGAGACTTAACACGCCGGAGTGTGCATAAGGCGCATGCCCATGCGTTGCCCTGAATAAACCCCCAAACCTGCCGCCCTGAAGGGCGGAGTTCAACTATTAAGGAAATCTTGATGAAAAACACCGCAATCAGCATCAATGTTTTCCGCAGCGGCGGCGGCATGGAAAGCTATACTTTCGACTTGGTCAAGCAAATGACGGCACAAGGGCGTGCAGTGAAAGTATATGCGGCGAAATTTGACGACACACTGCCGATTTACCGGCACATCGCCCCCGTTTTAATCAACCAAAAAAAAATCCCGAAAAAATTGCGGCCGTTTTTTTTCGCCCGCCAGCTCGACAGCATCCGCCGCAAAGACGAATACCTGATTGCCTGCAACCCCGCCGACCATGCCGACGTATACATTTGCGGCGGCAACCATCTGGGCTACCTGCGTGCGATGGGGCAGAAGCCCAACCTCATCGACCACCTGACCATCCGCCGCAACCGCAGCAACTACGCCACGGCCAAATCCATCATGGCGCATTCGGAAATGATGCGGCGCGAATTAGTGGAACTGTATCAAGTGCCGTCTGAAAAAATCCGCACCGTCTATCCGCCGGCCGACACAGAGCGCTTTTCCCCCCGTCCGGACGGCATCGCCGCCACACGCCGGCAAAACGGTTGGCGCGACGATGAAACCGTTTTCCTGTTTCCGTCTACCGGCCACAAACGCAAGGGATTGGATTTACTGGCAGAATTTTTCGAACGCACCGAGCTGCCCGTCAGGCTGGCCGTAGCCGGTTCGCCACTGCCGCGCCCGATGAAGAATGTGCAGGAACTCGGCTTTTGCAACAATATGCCCGATTTATACCGTGCCGCCGATTACACCATCATGGCCTCGCTGTACGAACCCTTCGGCTTGGTGGGCATCGAATCGGTGTTGTGCGGCACGCGCGTCGTACTGGCCGACAACATGGCCTGTTGCGAAGTGATGAAACCCGAAGCGGGCTTTTTCTTCAATCGCGCCAACCCGCAGACTTTGGCCGATGCCGTCGCCCGCGCAGTTGCCCTGAAAGCAGGCGGTGCGCACCGCATTGCCTCCCCCTTGCAGGCTTTGAACTATGACCCGACGTTGGCGCACCATCTTGCGCAGTTGGATAAAATGCTGCAGGCCGTCTGAAACGGTGTTTTCAGACGGCCTCCATGGCCTTTGGTTCAAAACCGGGGCAGGGCGGAATAAAGCCGCCCCGATTGAAAATCCGTTCACGTTAAAGTCAAGCCGCTATATCTGCGGCACATCTCACTTGGCAGCGTCCTGCTCCAATTCTTCCAAATAATCCAACCAAATTTGCGGATCGGGCCGATTTCCGCTTCCTTTAGGCCGGTAATGCTCCGCCGCCCGGCATTCTTCCCGATAACTCCGTTGTGCCCATCCATATTCCGCCTGATAAAACCGTTTTGCCTGTTCCGCTTCGCCCAATTTGACAGCCAGAGGCATCGCGTACCGGTTACCTATTAGGGAATGAATTTTGATGCCGTATCGGTTCGCAGCCTGATATCGGCAACCGGCTAATCCGCCCTTTATTCGGTAAGATTTACTTCAGCATCGCCAAAAGTTCTTCCTCGCTCAATACCGCGACACCCAAGGCATTGGCTTTTTCCAGCTTGCTGCCGGCGGCTTCTCCGGCAACGACGTAATCGGTTTTTTTAGACACGCTGCCGGAAACTTTGCCGCCTGCGTCTTCGATCAAGGCTTGGGCCTGGTCGCGTTTGAGGGTGGGCAGCGTGCCGGTTAACACAAAGGTTTTGCCTGCTACGGCTTCGTTGAGGTCGTCTGAAATCGTTGCTTCTTGGTTTTCAGACGACGTTTGGGCGAAGAAGGTTTTCAGGTTTTCGAGCAGGGCGGCATTCTGTGCTTCGCTGCGCCATATTTGCCAGTCGGCGGGGAGGGCTTTGTCGGTTTGCAGACCTTCTATGCTTTTGCCAGCGAGTTCCCATAAGGCTTGGGCTTTGTTTTCGCTGATTTTGAAACCGGGCAGGCGGGCAATCCAGCGTTGCGGCTCGGCGTGGCGGGCGGGCGGGATGGTAACGGCTTGGGTTTGCGGGGCAACGCCTGCAGCGAGCAGCTCGTCTATCATCGCCTGCTGCGCGTCTTGGGCGAAGAAGTGGGCGATGGAGTGGGCGACGACGGTGCCGATGTCGGGCAGGCAGGCGAGGATGGGTTCGGGTGCGCGGCGGACGTGTTCCAGCGATCCGAATGCTTGCGCCAGCGTTTTGGCGGTGCGTTCGCCGACGTGGCGGATGCCGAGTGCGAACAGGAAGCGGGCGAGTTCGGGCGTTTTGCTGGCTTCTATGCCTGCGAGGATGTTTTCCGCCCACTTGGTCGGCTGTTTTTTGCCGGTTTGGGTATTGGGTTCAGACAGGTCGCTTGAAACCGTTTCTGCGTCGCCGTTTTCGTTTTCAGACGACCCTTTATCCGCCGTTTCCTTCATCTTTTGCAAGGTCGGGATGTCGAGGCGGTAGAGGTCGGCGAAGTGGCGGACGAGGTCTTGGGCGACAAGCTGCTCGATTTGTTTTTGACCGAGGCCGTCAATGTCCATGGCTTTGCGCGAGGCGAAGTGGATTAAGCCCTGCGCGCGTTGTGCCTGACAAAGCATACCGCCGCTGCATCGGGCGACGGCTTCGCCTTCTTCGCGTTCGATTTCGCTGCGGCAGATGGGGCAGTGGGTCGGCAGGCGGTAGGGCTTGTAGAGCGGAACGGATTGGGTTTGATTGGCGGACGGTGTTTCGGCAAACAGGTCGTCTTGTTGGTATTTGAGGCCGTCTGAAACGGCAACGGCGGTTTCCTGCATCGGGCGGCGTTCGAAAATCACGCGCACGACTTCGGGAATCACGTCTCCGGCGCGGCGCACGACGACGGTGTCGCCGACGCGCACGTCTTTGCGCAATACTTCGTCCTGATTGTGCAGGGTGGCGTTGGTGACGGTTACGCCACCGACGAATACGGGTTGCAGGCGGGCGACGGGGGTAACGGCGCCGGTGCGCCCGATTTGCACGTCTATGGCTTCGACGACGGTCAGGGCTTCTTCGGCGGGGAATTTGTGGGCGATCGCCCAGCGCGGCGCGCGGGAGATGAAGCCGAGTTCGCGTTGTTGCGCCAAGCTGTTGACTTTGACGACCATGCCGTCGATTTCGTAGGGTAGGGAGGGGCGTTTTTGCTGCATTTGTTCGTAAAACGCCAATACTTCGTCGATATTTTTGAAACAGCCGAAATTGCCGTAGGGCAGGCTGAAGCCGAGTTCTTGGAAATAGGCGAGTTCTTGGATGTGTGCTTCCGCGACGAAACCGCCTTGCTGGCGGGCGACGGAGTAGGGGAAAAAGTGCAGTTTGCGTTGCGCGGTGATGCGCGAATCGAGTTGGCGCAGGCTGCCGGCGGCGGCGTTGCGCGGATTGGCAAAGGGTTTTTGCCCGTTTTCGGCTTGTCTTTTATTGAGGGCAGCGAAATCGGCTTTTTGCATCAGCACTTCGCCGCGCACTTCGATGAGTTCGGGCGTATTTTCGCCGTGCAGCCGCAAGGGGATGTTGGCGACGGTTTTAACGTTTTGGGTCACGTCTTCGCCTGTCGTGCCGTCGCCGCGTGTTGCCGCCTGCACCAATACTCCGTCGCGGTAGAGCAGGCTGATGGCGAGACCGTCGAATTTGGGTTCGATAACGTATTCGGGTTTGCCGCCGTCCAAGCCGTCGCGCACGCGTTGGTCGAAGGAGTACATTTCGGCATGGTCGAACACGCCGTTTTCATCTTGCGGGGAAAAGGCGTTGGTCAGCGACAGCATCGGCACTTCATGGCGCACTTCGGCAAATCCCGCCAAAGGCTCGCCGCCGACACGCTGGGTCGGGCTGTCGGGCAGTTTGAGCTCGGGATGGTTTCGTTCCAACGCTTCGAGTTCGCGGAATAATTTGTCGTATTCGGCATCGGGTACGCTGGGCGCGTCGAGGGTGTAGTATTCGTAGGCGTAGCGGTTGAGGAGGTCGGTGAGGTGATGGATGCGTTGTGCCGGGGTGGTCATATTGAAAAGGCCGTCTGAAAATCAAAACGGGCGCATTTTAACATGTGCCCGTTTTGATTTTCAGACGGCTTTGAGGCAGATTCTGTCCGGATTAGGAGAACAACCGTTGCGCCAGTTCGCCGCCGGGTTCGATGCCGACTTTACGCATTTCTTCTTGTCGCGCATTGACGTAGCGGCCGACATCTTTCAGCCATTCCATAGACAGTTCTTCCAGTTTGTCGTTAACCAAGTCCAAACCCAGCTCGCTGGAGAAGCGGACGGTCAAATCCATGAAGCGGTCGAAGTTTTTGCTGCCTGCGGGAACATGCGGGATGTCGAACAGGATGCTGAAACCTTTATAAGGCTGGGAAGAGAGCAGGGCGGCGGTGAACGCGCTGCCATCCATGGTGACGATGCTGAACAGCGGGCGGCCGTTGCCGTTGTCGAGGTGGAATGCCCCGTCGTGGCTCAATTCGAAGCCCGCGCGCTCGACGGCGGCCCGCAGTTCGGTACCGCTGACGGAGGTGCGCGAAATCAGGTGCATGGCGATGCTTTGGTCGACGCGTTCGCACAATTCGTCCAAAGGACGGGCGGTTTCGAGGAAGGTGGGGATGTCCATCAGTTTCATGCCGGCATCGAGTTTGGCGGCAAATTCGTTGACTTGGCTGCCGAAGGCTTCCAATTCCTGCACAGTGGCCAGTCCCTTGCGGGAGATGGCTTGAAGCGCGACGATGAAGCCTTGGTAATAGATGTTGGGCACGGGTTCTACGGTCTGCCATACGCCGTCCATGGTGCAGCCGGCAATTTGGAAGCGGTGGCGGCCGGAAAAGCGGGGCAGGGAGCGGAATTCCTGCGGCTCGCTCAGGGAGATGTAGGCCATGTAGTCGAAGCGCGGTTCGAACCAGGGCAGCTCCTGTTTCACCATGTCGTCCAAGTCCATCAGCAATTTGCCTTTGGCGGTGTTTTTTTCCTGCGTGTATTCGGGTGCGGCAACGGAAGCGAAGGTGTAGTTGCCGTCCGCACTGCCGGCTTTCTGCAGGACGGATTCCCTGGCTTCTGCTTCGGTATTCGTATTTTTCTTGTTGTTTTCGTGTTCGGCGAGGAATTGCTCCATCACGAGGACGGCTTTTTCACGTGCGGGTTTTTTCTCCTGTTCGCGGATTTCGGCAAACGACAGCGGTTTGGCTGCTTTGTTTTGTGCTGCCTCGGCCTGGTCGGGCTCGGAGAAGAGGTCGGCCGGTGCGGTTTGCGCGGGCTTCTCTTTGGTCGGGTCGGGGCGGCTGTTTTCGGAGGTCACTTGCGCTTTGGCTGTAGCCGCAGGCGGAGCATCTTCGCGGGAGACGTCTGCTTGGCGGACAACGACCAGCGGTTTGCCTCGTTTGACCTGTGGGGCGACGCCGTGGGTTTTGCCGTCGCGAACGGATTCGGTTTGGCTTTCAAGCAGCGCGTCTTTGTCGGCATGGCCGAATTGTTCGCGCACTTGGCGGCGGTACAGGTTTTCCTGATACATGTTGTAGGCGATTACGCCCAAGATAATCAGCAGGCCGATGGCGGCCGCAATCCAGATTTTTGCGTCCATAAGTTTCCGTTTGTCGCTTATTTGATTGGCAATGGCGGGGATTATAGCGAAATTCGCCGCCGTCATCAGCCGTATTGCTTTTTCAGACGGCCTGTGCGCCGTCGCAGCCGCCTATTTGCGCCCAGTCGAAGAAGTGTCCGGGGTCGGTTTTGCGGCCGGGGGCGATGTTTTGGTGGCCGGTAACGGCCGTTATCGGGTATTGGCGGCGCAGGGCGGCGAGCAGGTGGTTTAGCGCGCCGTATTGTTCGTCGGCGAAGGGTTCGAAGTCGCAGCCTTCCAGTTCGATGCCGATTGAAAAACGGTTGCATTTTTCCCGGCCGCGAAACGAGGACACGCCTGCATGATAGGCCATGTCGTCGCAGGAGACGAACTGCACCGTTTCGCCCGTGCGGGTGATGAAGAAGTGGCTGGAAACGCGCAGGTCTTTGATGACGCTGTAAAACGGATGTTCCGTTTCGTCGATGTTGTTGGTAAAAAGTTTCTCCACCGCGCCGGTGCCGTATTCGAACGGCGGCAGGGAAATGTTGTGGATGACTGCGAGTCCGACGGTTTCGCCTGCCGGACGCGGTTCGCAGTTGGGCGAAAAGGCCTGCCGCGCACCCGACCAGCGGCCGTTGTGCCAAGTGTCCATGATGCTTGTCCGTATTGTTTGTGAAACGGTTTGGAAAGTTTTCAGACGGCCTCACAAAGATTGGAGGCCGTCTGAAAAAAGAAAAGCCTTACATCAGCCAGCCGTCGGGCGTTACGGTTCGGTTGTCCAGCAGGCGGATGATGCCGACCACTACGCGGAAGACATACCATATTCCCGCCAGCGGCATCAGCCAAAAACCGATTAAAACCAGCATCAGTATGGAGCAGATGACAAATCCGGCCAGTGAAACCCAGAAGGTTTTAATTAAAAAGCTGATGTGGTCGGCATAAATCGTACCGGCCATGTCTTCGCGTTTCATATACGCAATGATGACGCCGATCAGGACGGCAAGCCCTCCGGTAAAAATGCCGGCGGCAAACAGGCCGTAAATCACATACATATAATTGCGCCGCTGCTCTTCGGTCATATCGGGCACGCCTGCCGCCTGCCGTTGGCTTTCCACCCTGACCGGTTTGACGTCGATAACGTCGTCCGACTGATGGTTCTGTTTGTTTTCCATCTGAACCCTGCCTTTCCTGATAGTGGTCGGTAACAACACGATACTTTACCCGCAGGCCGCCCCCGAGGCAAACAGGCCGTCTGAAATTGCCCGACGGATTTTTTGCCTTTATACTGCCGCACTTTGCATTTCTGCTTTTCCCTATGAAAAAAGCCTTTGTTTTCCTTTCGGCACTGATGCTGCTGGCTGCGGCCGTTTTCGCCGCCCTGCTGTTCTTGCCGAAAACCAACCCGCAAACCTACCGCATCAAAATCGAAAACGGCCAGGGCATTGCCGCCATCGGCAACCGTTTGGCCAAAGACGACATCATTTACAGCCGCCACGTGCTGGTCGGTGCGGCCTACATGCTCGGCGTACACAACCGCCTGCAAAGCGGCAGCTACAAACTGCCGCAGAAAGTTTCGGCCTGGCAGATTCTGCAAAAACTGAAAAAAGCAGAGTCCGACACCGTAACCGTACAAATCATCGAAGGCATGCGCTTTGCCCAAATGCGCCGCATCATCAACCAGACCGCCGATTTGAAACACGACACCGCAGGCTGGAGCGACGAAAAACTGCTGAAAGAAATCGATCCCGAAGCAGGGTACACCCGCGCGGAAGGCCTGTTTGCCCCCGACAGTTACGAACTTGATGCCGGCAGCAGCGATTTGCAACTCTACAAGCTTGCCTACCGCACCATGCAGAAAAACCTCAATCAGGCTTGGGAAGAACGCCAAAGCGGCCTGCCGTACAAAACCCCCTACGAACTGCTGACCATGGCCAGCATCATCGAAAAAGAAACCGCCCACGAAAACGACCGCCGCCACGTTGCCGCCGTATTCGTCAACAGGCTCAACATCGGCATGCGCCTGCAAACCGACCCCACCGTTATCTACGGCATGGGCGACGCCTACAACGGCCGCATCCGCAAAGCCGACCTCCGGCGCGATACCCCCTACAACACCTACACCCGCAACGGCCTCACCCCTACGCCCATCGCCCTGCCGGGCAAAGCCGCACTGGAGGCCGCCGCCCATCCCTCTTCGGAAAAATACCTGTATTTCGTTTCCCGCATGGACGACACCGGCCTGAGCCAGTTCAGCCACACCCTCGACGAACACAACGCCGCCGTCCGCCAATACATCTTAAAGCGCAAGTAACTTAACAGGCCGTCTGAAGATGCCCTTTCAGACGGCCTCTACCCGGCAAAAGCCGCGTTTACGACCCGACAGAAAAAAGGCAAGCACATGAACGTACCGCACAACACCGTAACAGCCGAAACCAAAGCCGCCGTATTGGCCGAAGTCCTACCCTACATCCGACGCTTCGCAGGCAGCGTCTTCGTCGTCAAATACGGTGGCAACGCCATGACCGAACAACATCTGAAAGAAGGCTTCGCCAAAGACATCACCCTGCTCAAACTCGTCGGCATCCACCCCGTCATCGTCCACGGCGGCGGGCCGCAGATTAACGAAATGCTGGAAAAAATCGGCAAAAAAGGCGAGTTTGTACAAGGAATGCGTGTTACCGACGACGAAACCATGAGCATCGTCGAAATGGTGCTCGGCGGCCTCGTCAACAAAGAAATCGTCTCCCTGCTCAACCAAAGCGGCGCGAAAGCCGTCGGCATCACCGGCCGCGACAACCACTTCATCAAAGCGGAAAAACTCCTCATCGACACCCCTGAACAAACACAAGCGGACATCGGCCGCGTCGGCACGGTCGAAAGCATAGACACCGCCCTGATTACCGGCATCATCGAGCGCGGCTGCATCCCCGTCGTCGCCCCGATAGGCGTGGGCAAAGACGGCGGCGCGTTCAACATCAACGCCGACCTCGTCGCCGGCAAACTGGCCGAAGAATTGAAGGCCGAAAAACTGATTATGATGACCAACACCGCAGGCGTGCTGGACAAAAACGGCAGCCTGCTGACCCGCCTCACCCCGCGCCGCATCGATGAACTGACCGCCGACGGCACCCTCTACGGCGGCATGCTGCCGAAAATCGCCTCCGCCATCGAAGCGGCCTCCAACGGCGTCGGCGCAGTCCACATCATAGACGGACGCGTTCCCAACGCCCTCCTGCTGGAAGTGTTTACCGACGAGGGTGTAGGCTCCATGATTCTGGGGCACGAAGAATAAAAACATTGTTTTTTCAGACGGCCTTTACCGCATCAAAAAAGGCCGCCTGAAAACGAAGCCGCCGAAGGAGGCTGAGTTTCTGCGAAGCTAAAACGAAGCCGCCAAAGCAAACTGAGTTTTTTCAAAACAAAAAACGTTTCAGACGGCCTCCCTATTCCCGCCGAACGGACACGGGATACACCATCAAACCCAGCTCGTCTTTTTTTACCGACAACCCGACCGCCATGCAAAGCCAAGAACTGGAAGACCTCACCCTGCTGCTCGTCCGCGATGCCGACGAAGCCGAAATGTGGATAGACCGCTGGGCGGTGAGCTATCCCACCGTCCGCACGGCCGCCGCGTCCCGCAGCCAAAGCATAGATGAATGGCAGCGGCGGATACAGGCGGCCTGGGAGCAGATACACAGTCAAAACGTCGCCGTCGTTGCCCACGGCGCAGGCGTTTCGGCCTGGCTGGCTTGGCTGTATCGGGCAAACATCCTCTCGCAGCGGCGGGTGCGCAACATCATCCTCGCCGCCCCGCTGCAAACCGCGTTCCCCGACGATGCCGAGCATACGTTCCAACGCGTCCGCTGCCCCTGCCGAACCGCATTGGTCGTCGGCCGCGACGATTCCGACTGTCCCGAAGAATGGGCGGGACGGCAGGCGCAGGTGTGGCGCGCGACGTTATTGGCCGCGCCGCAGGCAGGCCGTCTGAACGGGCCGCTGCAAGGGTGGCAGTGGGGCATGAAGCTGATGCAGGAAATGCTGTTGGCCTGAGGCAAAACGGAGAGGCCGTCTGAAAATGTTTTTCAGACGGCCTCAAACCGAAAAAGAAAGAATGCGCCGCCGCTTTCCGCAGCAGGCTGCCGGAGCCTGAATTATCGTGCCGACGGTTTGCCGCCCGAAATTAAAAAATGTTAAACTGCCGCGCGCTTTTCAGACGGCCTGATACACCCGATTCCGTTTAAACCCTGCATCATGGCATACACCATTCCGAAAGCGGCCGTTATTCCCTATCCACCGCAAAAACTGCACGAATTCAAGCTGATTTGGTTTGAATATGTGGATAATCTGCACTTCGGCCTGAATCCTGCCGGCTTTGCCGATAATGCCGAACCCTATCTGGACATCGCGCGGCAGCGGTTTTTGGAGGCAGGCCGGGCGGGGGATGGCGAAATTTCGCTGATGTGGATACCGCCGTTTGCCATCAACGATATAGACGGTACCCGGCATATGTGGACGCATACGCACGGCGTGGTCGTGTGGCATGTCAAACAGCAGTCCGACGGTATTTCATGGATTTTGTATCCGCCCGAAGAAATCGATTTAAATGAATACACCCCGCAAGATTAGCGCGAAGCCGTGCCAAACGGCGGGTTCGGACGGCCTGAAGCGGTAAGCGGCCGGCCTGAATCCTTTGCAAGCGTCAAATCTTTATTCCCCTGAAAGTGCCGCCGGCATCATTGCGATGACGGTTGGGCCGGTCAGCGTCATTGCGCCGCTGCGAACACAAAGGAACACAATATGACCGTATCTCCCGTTGCCTTGCGCCGTCAAACCGAGCGCAAGCCGCATCCGACCGCGCGTTATTGGAAAAAATGCGATGTCGAAGCCCTGTTCGACCTGCCGTTTCTGGATTTGGTTTTTCAGGCGGCCGAAATCCACCGCAGCCATTTCAACCCGCGCGAAATCCAGCTTTCCACCTTAATGTCCATCAAAACCGGCGGTTGCCCCGAAGACTGCGCCTACTGCCCGCAATCGGCACACCACAACACCAATCTGGGCAAAGAGCAGATGATGGATGTGGACGAAATCGTCGAAAAAGCCAAAATTGCCCAATCGCGCGGCGCCAGCCGTTTCTGCATGGGCGCGGCATGGCGCGGCCCCAAACCCAAAGACGTGGCTGTCGTTTCCGAAATCATCAGCGCGGTGAAAGGCTTGGGCATGGAAGTGTGCGGCACCTTCGGCATGCTCGAAGACGGCATGGCTGAAGACTTCAAAAAAGCCGGTTTGGACTACTACAACCACAACCTCGACACCGACCCCGAACGCTACAACGACATCATTCACACGCGAAAACACGAAGACCGCATGGATACTTTGGGCAAAGTCCGCAACGCCGGTTTGAAAGTCTGCTGCGGCGGCATCGTCGGCATGAACGAGACCCGCGCCGAACGCGCAGGGCTGATTGCCAGCCTCGCCAACCTCGACCCGCAGCCCGAAAGCGTGCCGATTAACCAGCTCGTCAAAGTGGAAGGCACGCCGCTGGCCGATGCCGAAGATTTGGACTGGACGGAGTTCGTGCGCACCATCGCCGTGGCGCGGATTACCATGCCCGAGAGCTACGTCCGCCTGTCGGCGGGGCGCAGCAACATGCCCGAATCCATGCAGGCAATGTGTTTCTTGGCGGGTGCTAACTCGATTTTCTACGGCGACAAGCTCTTAACCACCGAAAACCCCGGCGAAGACGGCGACCGCCTGCTGATGGAAAAGCTGAACCTTTATCCGCTGCAATTCGAGCTGGAAGGCGAATATCAGGCCGCGAAGCAGCAGCCGAAAATCAGAGTCGATTATTAACGCCTCGGGCGGCATGGCGTGCCGCCTTTTTGTTTGGCCGCCATCGCCATGCCCGATGCGGGCGGAAAGAGGCCGTCTGAAAAATGCCGCAACGGTTTTTCAGACGGCCTGTTGCAATTCTGCCTGCGAATGCGACTTTCCGACGATTCGCCGCCCGCATTCGAACGCATAATCCGCCCTTTGCTGAGTTTGCTCAATATTTGACGGCAAACCGTTTGACAGTATGGCGGGAAATGTCTATAAACCGCCCGTTGCAGCCAATCCACAACCGAGTCAGTACAATGAAAAAATTGATTTTCTTCCTTGCCGCCTTCTTCAGCCTGAGCCGCGCTTTCGCCGTCGATGCCTCGCAACTGCTGCCGCCCGAACAGGCGTTTGTGCCGCAGGTGAAGGCCGACAAGCAGGGCGTCACCGTCGAATTCAAAATCGCCGACGGCTATTATCTCTACCGCGACAAGATAACTGTCGCCGCCGAGCCACAAACCGCGTTCGGCGACACGCAATACGCGCCCGGCAAAGAAAAGGAAGACGAATTCTTCGGCAAGCAAACCGTGTATTACCACGCCGCCCAAGCGGTTTTCCCTTATAAGGCCGCCCCTTCGGGCACATATAAGCTGACCGTGCTGTATCAGGGCTGTGCCGATGTCGGCGTGTGCTATCCGCCGAACGAAACCACATTCGAAATCGACCGCGAAGGGTTGCACACGGTGCAAAACGATACTGCGGCCGACAAGCCTTCCAATCGGTTTACCGCGCCGAAAGCCACATTGAACGAAGCGGAAGCCGTGCCGCCCGCTCCGGCAAACAAGGCCGACAGCAGCCGTTTCAAACTGTCGTGGGACACGTTAAGCGCCAATTTATTGGCGTTTTTTACTGCCGGGCTGGGATTGAGTTTCACTGCCTGCATGTATCCGCTGATTCCCATTGTTTCCAGCATCGTGGTCGGCGATAAAAACGCCGGAAAAGGCCGCGCCTTCGCTCTGACGATGGTGTACACCCAAGGTTTGGCGCTGACTTATACCATCGTTGGCGTGATTGCCGGGCTGACCGGCGCGCTGCTGACCGTTTGGCTGCAACAGCCCGCCGTCGTATTGTCTGCGGCTGCCCTGATGGTGGTGCTGGCATTGTCCATGTTCGGCCTGTTCAACATTCAATTGCCCAACGCCGTGCAAAGCTATTTCCAACAGCAGAGCAACAAATTGTCGGGCGGCAAAATCGCCGGCGTATTCGGCATGGGCATGTTCTCCGCCCTGATTGTCGGCCCGTGCGTCGCCCCGCCGCTGGCTTTGGCCCTAGGCTACATCGGCCAAACCGGCGATGCTGTGCTCGGCGGCCTGGCACTGTATGCCATGGCACTGGGTACCGGGGTGCCGCTGGTCATCATCGGCACTTTCGGCGGCCATATCCTGCCCAAAGCGGGCGATTGGATGAACGGCGTCAAATACACCTTTGGCTTTATCCTGCTGGCGGTGGCGATTTATCTGGCTTCGTCCTTCCTGCCTTACGCCCTTGCCGCGACGCTGTACACCCTGCTGCTGCTTGCTCCGGCCGTCCTGCTGCTGATGAAGCTTGGCGGACAGAAAGGCCGTCTGAAAACCGTTTCCGCCGTTTTGGCAATATTCCTGCTGGCGTGCGGCGGCTGGTTCGGCCTGCAAAGCCTGCACGGCGGACAAACCGCGATGCACCGTTTTCTGACCCTGCATCCGGCCGGGGAAGCCGCCCATAAATTCACCGATGTGGCCGAGCTGAAAGCCGCAATGGCGGCGGCATGGCAGGAAGACCCCAATACGCCGGTGATTTTGGATTTCTATGCCGACTGGTGCGTGTCGTGCAAAGAAATGGAAGCCTACACCTTGAATGTGCCGCAAGTGCGTCAGGCCGTGCCGATGAACCGTTTCTTCCAAGCCGACGTAACCGCGAATACCGCCGATCATCAGGCTTTGTTGAAAGAATACGGCCTGTTCGGCCCGCCGGGCGTGTTTGTGGTCAAAGCCGACGGCAGCCACGGCGAAGCCTTGTTGGGCTTTGTCCAACCCGATGCGTTTATCGAGTGGTACCGGCAGAACGCAAAATAAGACAAGGGTTTGACCCGTAACGGTAAAAGGCCGTCTGAAAAACATCAGCCGCAAAGCGGAAACGTTTTTCAGACGGCCTTATTGGTATGGAAGCGATGATGGCTTGACGCAAACCTGTTATGGCTTGAACTACAAGCAGGGCAGGGCGGGGAAAACCAAGATTGTTCAAACCGTGAAGGAGTTGATGGAGGGGGAGATTTATAGCGGATTCGTACATTCCGCCCGCTGCCGACAGAGAAGTCTGTCAGACAGAAAGGCCGTCTGAAAACACAGATGCTTTCAGACGGCCTTTGAAATTCAATGCGCTGTGTATCGGAGTGATTACTCGACGAACACTTCCACACGGCGGGCTTCCGCGCCGCTGCCTGCTTCGGTGTTGCTCGGTTTGCGCAGTTCGATTTGTTTGTCCGGTACGCCGAAGCCCAGCAATACCGTGCGGACTGCAAATGCACGCTGTTTAGACAACTCTTCGTTGACTTGCGCATTGCCGGTGCTGTCGTGATAGCCGGAAACCACGACTTTTTTGCCACCCAATGCCGCAACCAGCACATCTTTCAATGCCTCCTGCGCACCCGGGGCAACATCGGCTTTACCTGTGGCGAAGTAGAATTTTACTGCGCCGTTTGCAGTAACGATGCGGGCTTCGTCTTGCGCTTCGTTTGCCGAACCTTGGTTTTGTACGATGTTTTCGTCAACAGGGATGGAGAGGCCTTTGTCGCCGACAGATTCGGACGGCGCGAGTTCGACTTCAAGCGGAGGTGCTTCTTGGATGATGAATAACGATCCGCCTGCCGTGCCGGTTTCGCCCGTTTCTAAGTCGGTAATGACGGCAGGTTCGTTGCTTTCGGATGCGGCGGCTTGCGATACGGCTGATGCGGCCACTTCGGACGCGGCGGCTTGGCCGTAAGTGGGAGAGCCTTCGATTTTGCCTGTTTCCCAGCCCCAAACCGATAAAAACAGAATGGTCAGCACAGATAAACCGGCTGCGCCGCCAACCAGCCACAGGCCGATTTTTTGTTCTTTGTGTTCATTTTTACCGTTATTCATAACATTCCTTTAACATAAGCCAAACAAAATTTTCCGCATTATAAATGTAATGAGGAAAGCAAGCTATCCCAAGCTATTCAAAGTACCATCAAAACAGTAAAATGCCTTTCTTTTGCAAAATACACAACTTTACCATGCTCACTTTCCAACAAATCATCTTCAAACTGCAAACATTCTGGGCAGACAAAGGCTGCACCGTCATCCAACCTTTCGACATGGAAGTCGGCGCCGGTACTTCCCACCCCGCCACCTGCCTGCGCGCGCTCGGCCCCGAGCCTTGGTTTGCCGCCTACGTCCAACCCAGCCGCCGCCCCAAAGACGGCCGCTACGGCGACAACCCCAACCGCCTGCAACACTATTATCAATTCCAAGTCGCGCTCAAACCCGCGCCCGCCAATATCCAAGACCTCTATCTCGATTCACTGCGCGAATTGGGCATCGACCCCAAAGTCCACGACATCCGCTTCGTCGAAGACGACTGGGAAAACCCCACCCTCGGCGCATGGGGCTTGGGCTGGGAAGTCTGGCTCAACGGCATGGAAGTGACCCAGTTCACTTACTTCCAACAAGTCGGCGGCATCGACTGTACCCCCGTACTCGGCGAAATCACCTACGGCATCGAACGCTTGGCGATGTACCTGCAAGGCGTGGAAAACGTCTACGATCTCGTTTGGGCAAAAACGCTCGACGGTAATACAGTAACTTACGGCGACGTTTACCATCAAAACGAAGTCGAACAATCCACCTACAACTTCGAATACAGCGATGCCGACTGGCTGCTGCGTCAATTCAACGACTACGAAGCGCAAGCCAAACGCCTGCTCGCCGAAGAAAACGCCAGCCTCGCCCTGCCCGCCTACGAGCTGGTCCTCAAAGCCGGACACACCTTCAACCTATTAGACGCACGCGGTGCCATTTCCGTTACCGAACGCGCCACCTACATCGGCCGCATCCGCGCCCTCAGCCGTATCGTCGCGCAGAAATACGTCGAAAGCCGCGAAGCATTGGGCTTCCCGCTGATTAAATCCAAATCCTAATAGGTGTTGATATGTTCCGCAAAACACTTGCTGCCGCAGCACTGTCCCTCGTTTTCTCTGCAAATGTTCAGGCTGCCCCTTTATCGTTTCAATCCAAAACCTTGGAAGCCAAATCCTGTGACGGAAAAAACAGTGAAGGCAAACCCCTTTGCCATCAACTTACCGTCGGCTATCCGATTACCGGCGATAAACATTTGGATAACTGGGTCAGAAAACAAATGGGAGGCAAACTGCCGACACAGAAATCAGTTCAGACGACCTTGATGCGCGACAAAGACGTAAAGGAGACCAATAAGGAAAACCAACAACGCCGTAAAGCCGGTGAGTATCCTTGTGCTTTGGACTATATAGATACGTTGGAACTGGAAGGCTATACGCCCAATTATGCCGTTTTCGGAAAAGAAGACTGGAAGTATACCTGTGGCGCACACGGATACGGCGTGCATACGCTGACGGTATTGAAGCGCGGCATTGCCAATCCGAAGCCGCTTAAATTGGATGACATCCTGTTGCCCGGACAAAAAGCAAAGCTGACACATCTGATTAAAGAAGCCTATGTCAAGTATTTGGTGGAAAGCCGAGAGGGTGATGAAAAAAGCGCGCGGAAATATATTGTCGAGTATAACGGCAATGATTTTTCCGCTACGAAAAACTGGCGTTTCGATAAAAACGGCTTGACTTTCCTGTATCAAAGTTACGAAATTGGTGCGTATTCTTTAGGCAGACCTGAATTGACCATTCCCACTAAGGATTTGCAGGGAATCGTGAGACCTGAAATTTTGAAGGAGTCAGGGCATTATAAGGGTGCAGAATAACTTTTAAAGTATGAGCCTGTCGGGCTGTATTTGAAGTTGAGGCCGTCTGAAAAGTCATTTTCAGACGGCCTCATGCTTTCGCCGGCGGTATTACAGGGAAATACCGTTTGCTTTCAACAGTTGGTCAATTTGTTCCTGTGCCTTCTGCTGTTTTACTTGCTGGATAACGGCTTCTTTTACTTGTTCAAACGGCGGTGCATCCTGTGCTTGCTCGGAGGCAGTAATTTTGAACAGGTAGAATTCGTTTTGATAGGCTACCGGCTCGCGGCTGACATCGCCTTTTTGCATATTGCCGACGATATTTGCAATTTCTACCGGAAGGCGGCCAATCGGCAAAGGTTCTTGCATGGCGGGCTGATCGGGATTGGGGTAGCGTTCCATCAGTTTCTCGAAGCTTAAGCCTTTCAGCAGCAGTTGCTGTGCGGCGCGTGCTTCGTCTGCTGTGGCAAAACGGACTTGTGCCAGCTTGACGATTCGGGTCAGGTTCCCGTAAGCGGCAAGTGCCTCGCTGTCGCTGACGGAAACGGTTTTAACCAAGTGTTCTTCGTATTGGGAGGCATAGAATTGCGCTTCCAAATTCTTCCAGCGCGCTTGGACGGCAGGCTGTTTGTCCAAGCCCTGTTTTAAGGCTTCTGCTTTCAATATGTCGGTTGCGGTCAAAGTTTTTTCGATTTGCTGACGGGCATCGGGAGGGAGTTGGTTTTGTTCCGTATTGCCAAACTGTTCCAGCATGGCATCCACGCGTGCCGAATCAATTTGGGGCGCAGCGATGGAAACGCCGGTCAATGCCAGTGCGATAAAAGTGAGTAGTCGTTTCTGTTTCATGTTTTTTCCTATTTGTTTGCCGGGGTAATGGTGGCTTTTTGATACAGCGCATCGACAGCCCGGCTGATTTTCTGTTGCTGCAGGCTGCGACGGATGTTGTTTTGAACCTGTTCGAATGGCGGCAGTTGCAGCGGGCGTTTGTCGTGGATATAGAAAATACCGAATACGCCGTTGCCGACAACCGGGGTGGATGTAAACTGTCCTTTTTTCAAGTCTTTTACGGCGGCGTAAATCGGCGGTACGCTTTGTTCAAGGTCTTTTAATGCATCAAACTCGGGATTGATACCGCCGGTTTGTTTGACTGCCGGATCGGCGGAATATTTGCGGGCAGTATCGGTAAACGGTTTTTTTGCCTTCAGGTCTTTAATGGCCTGTTCGGCATCTGCTTTGTTGGGTGTCAGTATTTCGCCAAGCTGAACCTCACTGCTGCCTTGATAGTATTTTTTGCTTTCGTCATAGGCCCGGCGAATTTCTTGATCGCTGATAGGATTCGTTTTGATGATATGTGAAACAAAGGCTTGGGTCAGTAGTGCAGCCTGATAATCATCCCATTGTTGTTTGAAGTCGGCATGTTTGTCGGCGCCTTGTTCTTTGGCCGATTTGCGAGCGTTTTCGCTGGCGGTTTTAAACTCCTGCCCTTGTTCCAGTTTCAGACGGCGTGCTTCCTGGTTAACCAACATGCGAGTAACGGTGTTACTGAGAAGCTGATTGCGCAGTTCGGGCGAATCAGGAATTTTGGGGTTGTCTTGGCGGATCAATTTGATTTGCCGGTCGATTTCTCCGCTGTCGATTTTATTGCCGTTTATGGTTAGTAAGATTTCGGCCATTAGGCTGCCTGAAAACAGTGCCATGATCAATGCAGGGAGGAAGTAGTGTTTTTTCATTTTGTTTCTCACTTAAAGTTGATGGAAGTATTCGTCAGGTGTGAGCGCACGGATACTGAGGGCATGGATGCGGCCGTCTGAAAACCATTCGTGCAAAGCCTCTTTAACCATCCGTTGACGCTGGAGGCGCAGGACGCCGTTAAAGGCCGTACTTACCACAAGGATGCGGTAATGTCCGCCGCCTTTATTGCCGGCATGTCCGGCATGGAGGTGGCTTTCGTCATGGAATTCGAATATTTCAGGATTTAAATACCCTAAGGCCGTCTGAATTTGCTGTTCTGTGCAGAGCGTCATTTAAAGACTGCTTTATAGGGTTTGATCAATATTTCTTCGTATACGCCTGCTTCTACATAAGGGTCTTGCTCTGCCCATTCTTGGGCTGCATCGAGTGAGGGGAAAGAAGCGATAATCAGGCTGCCGGAAACACGGTCAGCGTTGTCGGGTAATGGGTTCGGACCGGCAGTAAGCAGGCGGCCTTCAGAGTGCAGGTGTTCCAAGCGGGCCAGATGGTCGGGCCGGGCTGCCATACGTGCCTCATGCACATCTTCGCCGTCTGTTGCCAGCAGCATATAGTATTGTTCAGTCATTTTTGTTCTCCTTGGGGAGGTAACGGTTCAGATAGATAACTTGTGCCAAAGAAAAAAGGAAAGTCAGCGGAATGGCACCGAAAAATTTGTAATTGTTCCAGACGGCCTCACGCTCTGCGGAAAAAGGGTAAGCGACAGCCAAATTGACAAAGCCCATAATAATAAGGAACAACATCCAACTTATTGCCAATTTTTTCCACACGGCATCCGGTAACGAAATCTCTTTACCCAGCAGGGCTTGAAGACCGTTTTTCTTAATGATGTTGCTGATGAGGATGGCAATGGCGCCGATCCAAAAGAGCAGGGTTGGTTTCCACATAATGAAGGTGCGGTTGCCGGTTAAAATGGTGGCTCCGCCGAAAACGACGATTAACAACAGGCTGACCCATTGCATTGTTTCCAGTTTCTTGAATTTCAACCACAAAAATGCCGCCTGGGCAATACCGGCAACAACGGCAACAGACGTTGCCCAAATAATATTCTTAGTTAGGATGTAGGTTAGAAAAAAGAGTATGACGGCAATAAAATCGCTGGCAGCTTTCATATCAATAAAATATGAGAATAGTTTAAATGAAAACCGCCATCATACAGATAGCTGCTGATTTTTGCATCTTTTTCATGATTATCCGAATGAGATAAGGCAGGTATAGAGGCTGTTGATGTGGAGAATGCGTAAGGGATGTAGGCAAGCGTAATGGCAAGATAGCGACAAGACGTATGAATAATAGATATTTTCTTATGATTAAATTTGGCAAGAAAGGTAAATAAAAGATATGATAGGAAGCTGAATTGTGGGCGTTGAAATCATGCCGCCGAATAATCAGGGGATAAATTTTGAAAGTGGATAGTAAAATCAAACTGATAGCATTGTCTGTGTCGCTGTTGGCCTCCACCGGTTCCGTAGCAGCCTTGGGTGGGTTGAGAGTAAATTCCGGTTTGGGCGAACCATTTTCCGCAACAGTTACCGTGACAGGAAAAGAAGCAAAAGAATTATTAAGGGGTACCAAACTCAATTTGTCCGATAATCGGTTGAAGGCAAATGTACGCAAATCAGGCAATGATGCGATTGTCAGTCTGAGTTCGTCTAGTGCCATTAATGAACCTGTCATTGTGTTTCAGATGGGCGTGAAAGGGCAGTCACGTCAATACACGGCCGTACTTGATCCTTCCAGCGCCAAAGCGAAAGCCGCTGTAGCCGAGGCTAAAAAAGTCGAGCGCGAAGCCGCCGAGAAAAAGAATCCGGTTCCCGATTCGGGTAAGAAGAAGATGGATGCCGCCCCGGTAGCGACATCTGGGCAGCATACGGTACAGACTGGCGAAACACTGACAATTATTGCCGAACAGCTGAAACCTGCCAATATGCCGGTAGATCAGGCTGTTCGCGCGTTAATTAATGCAAACCAGAAAAAGTTGGGCCGTAATCCCAATCAACTTTTTACAGGCGTTGTTTTAGATTTGCCTTCTTCGTTCAAACAATCGACTGCGGTTCAGGTAGAGAAAGAACCTGTGAAGGTGAAATCTCCTGGTAAGCCGGCAGAAGAGGCAAAAGAAAAAGAACAGGTAAAACCTGTTGAAGAAAAAACAGAACCTAAAAAACAAGAACCAATTGCTACAGAACCTCAAGAGAAGATAGTTAAGCAGGAAGTGGTTGAGGATTCGAAACCATTCGAACAGGTGTCTCCTGTTCAGCCTATTTCGGAAGTGCAGCAAGCATCTAAAGAGGAGGTTTCTGCTGCGCCGTCTCTGCCTGTAGTTTCCGAAGAGGAAAGTGCCAAGATTAAGCCGCAGCCTGCTGAAGCTGAAAATGCCGATTTCGAAGATGAAGGCGGTTCTTTGTGGAAACTGGTTTTGGCCGGTGGTATAGGTTTGACGATTATCTTGCTATTGGCCAAGCTGTTTTTAGATCGCAAAGCCGCAGCCAAATCACGCCAAGATGATCAACCCGGAGAAGAAACTCCGTTTGATGAGCAGAATGATGGCATACGTTTGCATCAGCCCATAGCCAAGCCGGAACACCCGAAAGCACCTATCACTAAAGAAACGGCAATGGCCGAAACCGCAATGGCGGCAGATGATGTAGAAGACGATGACGTATTCTTCGAGGTGGTCGGTAAGGATAAGTCTGTATCGCAGGATGATGGCTTCGATTTAAATCTGAATGCGCTGGCCATTGATGAGCAGCAAGTCGGCATTGTGAGTAGTGCCGTTACGGATGATGAAGAAACCCTGAGCCGAGCCAATGCCGATTGGGACAGTATTGAATCAACCGACAGCGTATTTGAACCTGATGATTTTGGTCCGGTCAAAAATACTTTTACCACCCCGCCGGCCGTTGAGCCGTCTCCTGCTCCTGTTGAAACAGTAACAACCGAATCTGCACCTGTACTTGATTGGTCTGAAGCGGTAGAAACAGAGCAAAACGAAGCGGCAAAAGAAACCATTACCTCCTGGGCCAGTCCGGAGGCGATTGCCAAATACGAAGATCGTAAAACGGCTATATCGACTCATGAAGTTGTTGACGCGGCTGAAAAAGAGATTGTCGAGACTGCAACAGTTTCATGGGCAGAAAATGATATCCCGCAGGTTGCTGAAATTGAGGAACCGCTGGAATTTGCAGTGGTTTCATCTGAAGAAATCCAGCCTGTTGTCGAAACTCCGCAAGCCGGACAGGAGGTGTTTGCAGAGGACATCCAAGTTGCAACTGAAACAACAGTTGAAGATGCGTTGGAATTTGTCGCTCCCGAGCCTGTTGAGGTGATTGCGGAAACGCCTATAGAGGAAAAAACAGTAGAGCCTGCGGAAGAGGTATTGGCTTTTGTTGTGGATGACCAGCCATTTGATACTGATACGCCGTCTGAACCTGAAGCGGTCAAGGCTGATGTCGAAACACCGGTGCCGACATTGTCGTTTGCATTAGATCCTATGCCGCTTGAGCAGGCTGAAGTCAGCCAGCCGTCGGTTGAGGTGGAGGCTGTTGAATCTGCCGAAACGGTTGAGTTCGAGCCTGTTGCTGTACCTGAAACAGCTTTGGTCGAAGAGCCTCAACCTGCAGCTATTGAGCCGTTGTCGTTTGAAGCTGAAGAACCTTTTGCTCCTGAAGTTGCAGTTCCCGAAATTTCAGAGCCTGAAGTTCCTGAGGTTGAGCCAGTACCTGTTCCTGCCGTTGAAACAGTCCAGGTTGCCGAAGAGGCGGTTGTTGAAACGGTAGCAGCCGAGGAGTTGCCTGATTTCAACGTGCAAATCCCGGAAGTAGAAGTACAGGAAGCACCGGCACTTCAAGCTGAGCCTGAGGTGTCTTCGGCCGGTGGTGAAGGCTGGTCGGATAACGAGGTTGATTTCAGCGATACCAATATTACTTTTGACGATGGTTCGGCAGATTCGTCCGATGACTTGGCCATTGACTGGTCTGATTTGGATATGGCCGAGGGCGACAGCAAACCGGCATTCGTTTCCGAATCGGTCGGCATGACTGCCCCGCTTGAAGCGAAGTACGAATTGGCGGAAATGTATATTGAGATTGGTGATCCTGAGGCCGCCCGCGAGACTTTGAATGAATTGATTGAAGAGTCCAGCGGTGAGATACAGGCCAAATCGAGGGCATTGCTGAACAGTATCGGAGGCTGACAGTAATCGGAATAAAACCCCGGGTTTATACTCGGGGTTTATTTTTATCATGGGGTTGCGATGGCGGCTGGTTCGAATTTAAGCTGCTGGATATAATGCCGCCCGATATTTTTAATGATGTTTTTTGGAATGCAGGGTCATGAGATTAGAGAGGCCGTCTGAAAATTCAGAAGGGCCGTCTGAAAGCACCAGCCGCTGGGCATTGACGTTGTCTTACGACGGCAGCCGGTTTTTCGGTTGGCAAAAACAGACTGCCGAGGTGGTTTCAGTTCAGGCGGCTTTGGAATCGGCATTGAGCCAAATTGCCGGTGAAACGGTGAATGTCGTTGCTGCAGGCCGAACGGATACGGGTGTGCATGCCACGGCTCAGGTCGTACATTTCGATACTGCTGCCGAGCGCGGCGAGCAATCATGGATACGCGGCGTGAACAGCCTGTTGCCGCAAGGCGTGGTGGTTTGGCAGGCCAAGCAGGTTGCGCCGCATTTTCATGCGCGTTTTGATGCTTTCGGCCGTCGCTACCGTTATGTGCTGCAATCTTCGCCCGTCCGTTCGCCGTTGTTGGCCGCCCGTGTCGGTTGGACGCATACGCCGCTGGATTTTGCCGCCATGCAGGCTGCTGCCGCGCTGTTAGTCGGCGAACATGATTTTTCCAGTTTTCGCGCGTCGCAGTGCCAGGCAAAATCTCCGGTCAAAACTTTATATAGTGTGGTTTTGCACGGCACACCGCAATTGATGGCTTTTGATTTGCACGGCAATGCCTTTTTGCATCATATGGTGCGCAATATCGTCGGCGCGCTGGTGTATGTGGGCAACGGACGTTTAAGTGTGCAGGGTTTTGCCGAACTGTTGGCCGAAAAAAGCCGTCTGAAAGCCCCGCCGACCTTTATGCCGGACGGGCTGTATCTGACGGGTGTGGATTATCCGCCCGAGTTCGGCCTGCCCGTGCCGCCGCCGCCCGATTGGTTGTGGCCGTTTGAAGGCGGTTTATGACGATGTGTGATGTCGAAGGAGCGATTGCGGAGGCGGTTGAAGCAGGGCGGCTGAACGGAATGGACGGTTTGAATAATTGGCAGCGTACGGTTTTTCTGATTGCCGAAGCCGAATTGCTGTGCGATATGGGGGCTGATTTTGCCGACGATTATGTTGCGGAATTTCTGGCCGACGGATTTGCCGCCGCATTCCGCAATATCGGTGCGGCGGAAATTGCCGATTTGTTTGTCGATTTGGCTGCCGATATGGGCAAGTTTGAAAATGAGCAGGCATTGGCTGCTGCCGTTTCCAACCGTTTGGGGTATGACTATCGCACGGTGGCGGATTACGTTTCCCGCTGTAGGATAGGCCGTCTGAAAGAAATAAATGATGCTTTAACGCACAAGATGTTACATAAGCGACGCCCTGTGTATTTTATCACCGGCAGGAGTTATATTTCTGCCGAAAGCCCTCTGCTTTGAGCATTAAAAAGCGCGGAGTCTGAACCATAAAGGAAGTTTTGATGAAACCCATCCGTATCAAAATCTGCGGCATCACCCGCCCCGAAGACGCACTGGCTGCCGCCGAGGCGGGTGCGGATGCCGTCGGGCTGGTGTTTTACGCCAAAAGCAAACGCGCGGTAACGGCGGTGCTGGCAAGGGAAATCACGGCGGTGTTGCCGCCGTTTGTGTCGGCAGTCGCGCTGTTTGTGAACGAAAAACCGGACGTTATCCATCAAATCCTGCGTCAAGTGCCGATAGACGTGATTCAGTTTCACGGCGACGAAGACGATGATTTCTGCCGCCAGTTCGACCGGCCGTATCTTAAAGCCGTGCGCGTGCGGTCGGCTGCCGATATTCAGACGGCCTGTACCAAGTTCCCCAATGCCCGCGCACTGTTGTTCGATGCCTACCATCCGACCGAATACGGCGGCACGGGGCAGAGTTTCGACTGGACACTGTTGCGCGGCAACATCGGCAAACCGTGGATTTTGGCGGGCGGGCTGACGGCGGGGAACGTTGCCGAAGCGGTGAAAACCAGCGGGGCTGCGGCAGTGGATGTGTCCGGCGGCGTGGAAAGCGCGGCAGGAGTTAAAGATGCTTTGAAAATCAAGGCATTTGCGGCGGCATTGAAGGCCGTCTGAAAACCAGGGAAGGAAACGGGATATGAACTTGGACGGATTGGAAGTTTTATTTTACGGCTTGGGTTTTTTGATAATTGCTGCTTTCGGGGTATGGATGGCGAGTATCGTGGCTATTTTTATAGCTAAAAATCCCGTAATCAAGACTTTGGCAATAATGCTTAATTTGCTGATTTTGTCGGTTGTTATCCTCGCCGTCATTGATAATGCGGGCGAGCAGGCGTATGAGGAATCCCGTTATCAAGAGAATGACAAGGAATTATTGATTGACGGCATCCGCATACCGGCCGGTTCGAGGTTGGTCGTAGAGCCTCAGATGGGGATAAAGAAAGTCCCCGATTTTTCCACATTCTCCCGCGTCGAATATCTTCATCCGATTGATTGGAAAGGCGTTACCGTTGGTGAGATGGAGCGTGTTGTCAGTCAGTACGATGGACATTATGAGGCGACTTTAACCACCCGCTCCGGCAACGGCACGGGAGGTGTGGTGGAAGTGGAGGGTTGGCGTTGCCGTAGCGACAACGATATCCTTTGGGGCGTGAAGAACGAGAACGGACGGAAACCGTCAAATCCCGCCGACTACAGGCTGTTGGAATGCCTATTGGACAAGTCGGCGGAAGTATCGGTCCCGCAATGGCCGGAAGCGATGAAGCTGCCCTTGGAAAAGGTGAAGTACGAGCAGTTGGGGGCATATTGGGAGGCGGATATTCTTTCGGAGAACCTGCCCTATTGGGGTAAGGTTTATTTTGACGCAGATAAACGGATAAGCAGTATCAATTTGTCGTTTAGCCAAAAAAATCTGCAGGGCTGTGCGATTGCCGATGAGGGGGCTTCATTGGAATGGGACAGCAAACAGCCGAATGTCGTTACCATAAAAAGCTATGTCGATTTACCCGAATATTGCTGGGGTAAAAAGGTTGTCCGCCCTGTGTCGAAAGATGGGGAACAGGGGGAATAGGCCGTCTGAATGCGTTAAAAAGGAAAGATGATGGGGGACGGAAGCGCACTGGCGCCACTAGTTGTTTGGTTGCTTGTTATTGCGGCTGCAGCTGCGGTTTTGTGGCTGGTTGCCCTAGCGGCTCTGTTTGGTTCGCACAATCGGCAGATACGCTCAATAAGCGGGGCATATGTCTTGCTGGGCGTGCTGGCGGGTATCGTTTGGTTGGCATTAAAGAGGCGGGTTACGGACGGTACAGATAATAGGGCAAGGCAAGCCAACGCAGCAGCATTTTTAGTTAATCCACTATGCTTTCAGACGGCCTGAAAAGCTTCAAACCGACAAAAGGAAAGCCAAACCGAGCATGACCGATCAAATCATCGAAACCCATCCTTTCCCCGCCCTGCTGCCGCCGGCGGCAACCGTCATGATGATGGGCACGTTCCCACCTAGGGAAGACAAACGCGCGATGCAGTTTCATTATCCGAATTTCCAAAACGATATGTGGCGCATTTACGGGCTGGTGTTTTTCAATGATGCGACATACTTTCAGAGGCCGTCTGAGAAAGCATTTGACGCGGAGAAAATCAAAGCATTCCTGCGGACAAAGGGTATTGCCTCCTGTCCGACTGTCTTAAAGGCCGTACGGGAACACGGCAATGCGTCTGACAAATTCCTGCAAGTGGTCGAAACCGTCGATTTGGCGGCTGTGTTGGCGCAGATGCCCAACTGCCGCCGCATCTGCACCACCGGCGGTAAGGCAACGGAAATCCTGCTCGATATTCAGGGCGGCGGCATCAAAATGCCGAAAACGGGTGAAACCGTGCCGTTTCCGTATGCGGGACGGGACTTGACTCTGACCCGCCTGCCGTCCACCTCACGTGCCTATCCTTTGAGTTTGGCGAGGAAGGCTGCGGCGTATCGGGCGTTTTTTGAAGCGGCGGGATTGGCGTAGGTTAGTCTGAAAAACCGTTCAGACGGCCTGAACATTGAAGCCTGAAGCCAAACAGCGCATAATCCCCCGTCCATACCGACAAAAAACACGGACGGCATCATGCAAAACTACCTGACCCCCAACTTTAACTTCGCCCCCATCATCCCCGAACGCGGACAAGGCAGCCGCGTATGGGATACCGAAGGGCGCGAGTACATCGACCTGGCCGGCGGCATTGCCGTAAACGCACTCGGCCACTGTCATCCCGCCCTGCTGTCCGCCCTGACGGAACAGGCGCAAAAACTCTGGCACATCTCCAACATCTACACCACAGCCCCCGCGCAGGCACTGGCCAAACGCCTGACCGAGCACACCTTTGCCGACAAAGTCTTCTTTTGCAATTCAGGTGCCGAAGCCAACGAAGCAGCCCTGAAACTGGCGCGCAAATACGCCCGCGACCGCCACGGCGAAGGCAAACACCAAATCATCGCCTGCACCAACGCCTTCCACGGTCGCACCCTGTTTACCGTTTCCGTCGGCGGCCAGCCCAAATACAGCCGCGACTTCGCCCCGCTGCCCGAAGGCATTGCCCACGTTCCCTTCAACGACCCCGACGCGCTGCGCCAAGCCGTATCCGCGCAAACCTGCGCCGTCATCATCGAACCCGTACAGGGCGAAAGCGGCGTATTGCCCGCCACTGCCGAGTTCCTGCAAACCGCGCGCGAACTGTGCGACCGTTTCGACGCCGCCCTGATATTCGACGAAGTCCAAACCGGCATGGGGCGCACCGGCAAACTCTTCGCCTACCAACACGGCGGCATCGCACCCGATATCCTGACCAGCGCGAAAGCACTGGGCAGCGGCTTCCCCATCGGCGCGATGCTCACCACCGACCGCATCGCCCCGTCGTTCGGCCCCGGCACGCATGGCTCGACTTTCGGCGGCAACCCCCTGGCCTGCGCCGTCGGCTGCGCCGCCTTCGACATCATCAACAGCGAAGCCACCCGCGCCAACACCGTCCGCCAAAGCGCGAAACTCACCGCCGCCCTGCAGAAAATCGGCGAAGAAACCGGCGTATTCCAAACCGTGCGCGGACAAGGCCTGCTCATCGGCTGCGTATTGGCCGAAGCATATGCGGGCAGGGCGGCCGAAATCACCGCCGCCGCGCTCAAACACGGCGTGATGGTTTTAGTGGCCGGCGCGAACGTCGTCCGCCTCGCCCCCAGCCTGTTGATAGAAGACCGCGACATAGACGAAGCCGTGCCGAAATTAAAAGCCACGTTGGAAGAATGGCTGGCAAGGTAGTTTCACCGAATGTCGATTCCAAGAGGGGGGATACAGATGAAAAAGCTCCTGTACAGTTTCACGGCAATCACATGCAACACATTGCTTATTTGGAAATATACAGGTGAGTACAGCCTGAAAAACCTCATACTCTCCCTAGTCATTACCGCCGTTTTGGGCGGCATTGCCCTGTTTTGGATATTGGGCGGAAAACTATGGAAACAGTACGCCCCGCCGATGCCCGCACTACCCGATGCAAACGGCCGCATCACCACGAAAACGGGATTGTTGATCATCTTCGGCATCATATTTTCGGCCGGCGTAACCGTTTGGCTGCTCAACAACATCTTTATACTGGTAGGCGGAGTCTTAGAACAATAAACACAAAAAAGGATTTTTCGATGTTTCAACACACAGGGCCGCACATAAGGCTCAGCCCTGTGTGTTGCCCTACTGGAAGGGGTTACGCCCCTCCCAAACAAACCCAAATTCTACCGCCCTGAAGGGCGGGGTTTCAACCGTTAAGGAAATTTTGATGAATCAAAACACCATCCGCGCCGTATACGGCGAACACACCATACGCGTTTATCAGGCATATAGCGACCCCATAGCCGATGCCGCCTTGGCGCACGGCACATTCGTTTCCCCGCCCTTTAAAATGGAACGCATGACCTGGATAAAACCGTCTTTTTTATGGATGATGTATCGCGCGGGCTGGGGGCTGAAAGACGAAGGACAAAAACGCATACTCGCCATAGACATCAGCCGCGAAGGCTTCGAATGGGCATTGCGTCATGCCTGCCTGAGTCATCCGCCGGCCGGTATGGGCAAAGACGACTGGCAAAGGCTCAAAGCACAAAGTCCCGTCCGCATCCAATGGGACCCCGAGCGCGATTTGCAACTGAAAGCCCTGCCATACCGCAGCATACAAATCGGTTTGAGCGGCGAAGCCGTGAACTATTATGTGAACGACTGGACACAGGACATTACCGAAATCACCCCGCTGGCGCGGCAGATACGCGAATTGGTAGAACAAAACAGACTGGACGAAGCACAAATCCTGCTGCCGCCGGAACAACCTTATCCCGCCGCCCATGTTCCGATTTGACAGGCAGGTTTTTAAAAACAACCGGAAACCTAAAGCACAGCCCCGTGTGCCGCCCTTGTAAACATTAAGGAAAGATGATGAAGAAAAAAACAGCCTCCGTTTTATTTGGCGGCGTTATATTCCTGCTAATCGGTGGCGTATATGTATTTTTCAAACACGAAAGCGGCACGCCCGAAAGCCTCAGCATAGGCAATACCGCAGGATTGAGTGTGCGGCAGCAAAATCTGTTGAGACAGCCCGCCCTGCCGGCCGACAGTGAAATCGCCAAACTCGTCGTCCGCAAAGCCGACCGCGAAATGGATGCCTACGACGCACAAGGCAGGCTGCTGAAAACCTATCCCGTCGCCCTGGGTTTCAATCCCGTCGGACACAAACAATTCGAAGGCGACGGCAAAACCCCTGAAGGCCGCTACATCATCAACGACCGCAATCCCAACAGCGGCTATCATAAAAACCTCGGCGTTTCCTATCCCAACGATGCCGACCGCGCCTATGCCGCCGCGCAGGGCAAAAGCGCGAGCGGCGACATCAAAATACACGGCATGAGGAACGGTATGGGTTCAATCGGCGCACAACATCTGCACCGCGACTGGACGCACGGCTGCATTGCCGTAACCGACGGCGAAATCGACGAACTTTACGCCTTGGTCAAACCGCAGGCCGAAATCGAAATCCTGCCGTAGCCGTCCGAAGGCCGTCTGAAAACGAAGGGCGGCCTTGCCGCAACATCCTGCGCCTGCAAAATACGGCTTCGACTACAATCAGGCATCCATATTGAAAAGGCCGTCTGAAAGCCGTTTCCAACCTTTTCAGACGGCCTTCCTGCCACCGAGTAAAACCAAAACACATGAAACCCGCATCCCAGCCCAAAATCATCTTCTTCGACATCGACGACACCCTGAGGCCGAAAGAAAGCGGCACCGTGCCCGACAGCACGCGCGAAGCACTGCGCAAACTGAAACGGCAGGGCATCGTTACCGCCATCGCCACCGGCCGTTCGCCCGTCATCCTGCCCGCAGACATCCGCCGCCTGATGGACGAAACCGGCATCGAAATGCTGGTGGCCATCAACGGCCAATATGTCGAATACCGCCGCCGCCCGTTGGCAGCCTTCCCCATCCCGCAGGCCGACATCGACTCGGCAGCCGCGCACCTCCGTCGCTGCAACACTGCCTATGCGCTGGTATCGGACAACGGCATCGGCATACCCGGCACAAGCGGCCATCTGCACGAAGCCCTGTCCTCGCTGTCCATTCCCTATCAAACAGGCAGCCTGCCGCCGGACACGCCCGTTTACCAAATGCTGGCCTTTTACGGCGAAGACGAAGCGGCGGAAGTCGAAAACGGCCTGCCGCCTTCACTGCGGACGACGCGTTGGCACCGATACGGCATGGACATTTTGGCGCGAAACGGCTCTAAGGCGCGGGGCATAGGCGCGGCTCTGGACAAACTCGGTTTGATCATGAACGACGCCATGGCTTTCGGCGACGGTTTGAACGATATGGAAATGCTGCACGCGGTCGGCTTCGGCGTGGCGATGGGCAACGCGCATCCCGCATTGAAAGCCGTTGCTGACCATATCTGCCCGCCGGTCGGCGAAGACGGCATTTGGCACGCGCTGCACGATTTGGGTGTGTTGGCCGATTAAGCGGAAAGGCCGTCTGAAAACATATTTTTCATTACGGATAAGCCGTTTATCCGCCGTTTTGCGTCATAGGGCAAATGCCTGCGCGGCAATGGCGGTGCAGGTATTTTTTATTTTAATCCACTACGTTTAACCGTAACGGAAAGGAAGCAGAATGAAACAGCTAATCGACAGAATCGTCGCGCAGTTGAAAAAACTGTAACGGCAGCATCCCGAAGCCGCCGCTGCATATGAAATAGACCTTTCGCTGAACAAAGGTGCGGGCGAAGCAGACTTCGCCGAATTGGAAAAAGAGCCGGGTTATGCGTTGCCGGAAGACTTTAAAGAACTGTACCGCATTGCCGACGGCGAAGCCGGCCAAGAGGTCGTGCTGGCGGGCGAAGAATGGCTGTCGGTCAGGCGGATTATCGAAGAGTACCGGATTTGGAAACAGTTGTATGAAGAAGGTTTGTTTGCAGAGGATGACGGCACGCCGTTCGGTTGCGAGCCGGAGGATGCGGGCATCAAACCGGATTTATGGTGGAATCCGAAATGGATTCCGCTGACGGCCGACGGCTGCGGCAACGGGAAAATAATTGATTTGGATCCGACCGGAAACGGCACGGCCGGACAGATTATCCAAATGTGGCACGACGACCCGATCTGCAGCAAGGAAGCCGATTCCTTATACGGTTTTTTTGCGCGGTACGCACAGGATTTGGAAGACGGGAAATATGTGTTGAGCGCGGATTACGGACTGATTTTGCAGTCGGAATTGGACGAATTGGCGTAGGATTAAACGGTTGAGGCCGCCGTTTTGCCTTTTCAGACGGCCTGTTTTACATACCGCGCCGGTTGCGGTAAACCTGTCGCGCCAGCAACAGCGCGAGGGCGGTACCGGCAAGGTCGGCCAATGCGTCGAGCAGGTCGCCGCTGCGGTGGGCGGTAAACCATGCCTGCGCCGTTTCCGTTGCGGCAGCCAAAAGCAGCGCGGCGGCGGCCAACGGCAGATAGGGCGGACGGCGGCCGTCTTCCAGCCAGGCACGCGCGGCGAGCCAGAATTGGGCGAAGAAGGCCGCGCAGTGGGCGGCTTTGTCGAAATGCGGAAAAGGCGGCGGCATGTGTCCGCCGCTTTCGCGCAACAGGGCGGCCCATAAAAGGACAAACCAGGCGGCGGCAAACAGGGTGTATTTGTTGCGCGGCAGCTTCATGCGCCTTCTCCGTCCAGCCAGGTTTGGCAGAGGTCGGCCAGGCGCAGGAATTTGCCGCCGCGTGCCCGCAGGATGTCGCGCCAGCGGGCAACGTCTTCCGCCTCAGGGGCTTCGTCCAGGCTGCATTCGTAGAGCATGAAGTCGAGTGTTTCGCCGACGATGGCGGGCGTTTCGGTTTGGATGAGTTCGTTGATTTCCTGCATGGTGTGGAGGCCGTCTGAAAAATGGGGATTATACGGGAGGAAGGCGGTCCGTCCACGGCTGTATCTGTTCCAACTGCGCCGCGAGGCTAAGCAGCGTGTCTTCGCGTCCGTGTGCGGCGGCGAACTGGGTGCCGACGGGCAGCCCGTGATGCCGGTAAAGCGGCACGCTCATGGCGGGGTTACCGCTCATGTTCAGCGGCGACGTATAACCGACGTATTGCAGCGTTGCGGCGGCTTCTT